>ENA-ORXM01000851-ORXM01000851.1-marine-metagenome-genome-assembly--contig:-NODE-851-length-47376-cov-5.390304_pt1 | contig 47376 bp, 38 predicted proteins | sample MGYA00237867_ERZ511480 | MGnify/ENA primary metagenome ERZ511480 (study PRJEB26309, sample SAMN06266103) | marine metagenome | isolation source: Algal blade | place: United Kingdom:Sidmouth, United...
TCTTCATTCTCTATTCACTTTCCATTCTTAAATCTTAATTTTTAATTCTTCATTCTCTATTCACTTTCCATTCTTAACTCTTAATTTCCATCTCCAAGCTTCTACTTTTATCTAAGACACACGAAATACTGTCTACTAAATACTAAGTACTTTTTAAGTCACATACCATCCCTCCACTATCTTATCTATTTGCTCAGAAGTATACATCTCTTTTACCAAGTCAGCATAATAATTTGCCGTATCGGAATCTGCTTTGAGAGAGTCATCTCCATGCAATTCTGCTTCATCGACCACTGGCACTTTAAAAACTTCATCTATGATAAGCGGTACAAAATTTCTGTGTTTTAAAATTTCCGAAAAGACGAACTCATAAACCTCTGGGTCATAATCAGGTTGGCCACTCGTATCAATATCCTTTCCAAAACTGTTAGCAATTTCACAAGTCATTTTCCAGAGGATCAACATGACAGAAGGTTTTGCGCCAGACCATTCTTGAGCATCTTCTTTGACCTGTCGGTTTCTTTCTGCTTCTATTTTCTTGCGGACCACTTTCGTGGGAATGGGCATAACCACCTGTACCACATCATGTGAAAGATAATTTTCAAGTATCGCATCAGTTTGCGGTACAATCAATTCAATAAATCGATGTCCGACTAAAGGTGCTTCTATAAGCAAAACTTCTTCATCTTCGTCATGTTCTGATATCCACAACTGTACTTCATCCATCAACCATTTGCCCGCCATTAGTTTCAAGCCATTGTGCACCATGCCATCTTCAGTCGGAAACTGGCTAATGATTTCATCCGTTTCAAAGGCTTTACGTGCAACATCCCATTGTATGACACTTAACTTAACTTGTTCTCTTGCCGCTAGTTCTTTGAATGCATTGATATACAAACTTTTGCCCACCCCTGGCAATCCAGAAAAGATAACAATTTTACATTGTTCAACCAATGCTTGCAGAGTCTCATAGACATGACTCTCTTCTGGTATACAGTCTAAAAATCCTTTACTCATGTTCAAATGCGTCTTTTGATCTAAATGCTAATTTATCCATATGTTTCTTAAAGTAAGCCCCTACTAATTCTGTCTTCAAACTTACAGCGTCCTCTAATTCGATTATTTTAATTGTGTTCTCAGTTGTATCGTAAATAGCAAACGATGACACACCTGTTTTTTGTGCGCACAGCTCACCTGGATTAACCACATGTACCCCATCAATTTCCTCTACTTTTTTCAAGTGATTGTGTCCGTAAAATACTGCATCATACTCACCCGACTTTGCCATAGGAATGGCTAGGTTATCATAATGACTTATAAATATTCTTTTATTCTCAACTTGCAAAAAATCATATGTATTAGAACTCACTGTCAACTTACTGTTCTCTCTGAACGAAGTCTTTACAATGTCCACCTTCTCACCATCATTATTTCCCCATATCATAAAACACGGAATCTCTTGCATGGCTAAAATTGTGGCGAGTCCGGTATTCATCATATCACCTAAGCACAGGATATGTTGCACCTTTTCTTCATCCATTTTCTGGAGGGCTAAAATGAGGTTGTGAAAATTTTCGTGGAGGTCTGATATGATGGCGACTTTCATGGATTTTTTTTTGTGAAAAAAAAATGGTTTTAGGGGGTTAGGGCATTGGGGTTTTAGGGTTGATTATTGTTGTTGAGAAATATATCATCGAAAATCAAGGTTAAATTTGTGTATTAGATTTTTCCTTTTTTTTTAATGGTTTTACTGGGTCAGGGTGTTGGGGTTTTAAGGGTTGATTATTGTTGTTGAAAAATTTATTATTGTCAATATGCTTTTTTATTTATTTGATTTAGTTTTTTTTTCTTATGCTTTTATGAGTTCAAAGTTTGTCTTCTATAATTGATAAGCTTTTGTAGCATGTATGAAATTAAATTTGTTTTTTTAATTAATTCTTTGGCTATATCAGATTTAATTAAATTTAATTCTTTAGCTATTATTAATTGCGTAATAAGTTCTGCGCATGAACCCTTTGCAATATAAAAATAATTGATGCTTTGCTTAACAGTATTCGATTCATCTCCTTCGCCAATATTAGATGGAATCGATATCGCTGATGCTGTAATTTGGCTTTTATACCGAAAATCTAACTTTAGCGATTTTGCATTATTTATACACTTTTAAATATCTATGGCCAAGTCTTTTGAGAGTTGCCAAACATCTAATTTTTGAAAATTTCCCATTCTTTTTATCTATAAATGAAAAAATTCACAAAAAGGTAAACACACTTTTTATAAACTTAAGTAAAATCTATCTAGTCCACATACCCAAACCCCAATATCACAACCCCCTAACACCATACCTTAAAACCCTAATTCCCTAAAACCCTAATCCCATCTTAGGCATATAACTAAAGCTACCCTTTAATCACATGCCTAAGATAAACGCGGTTTCTTTATCCCTCATCTTCCCCATCGCACGCAACACATCTGCTGCAGTCAATTTAACAGGTTTAGATCCAGGTTTCATAAAGCCTTCTTGAAGCAGCGACTTTTCCATACCGACCATGCGACCAGCAATGATTGAATGTATGTGCATATCTTCCAAATAATATGCTCTAAACATCTCTACAGCATCCATGATCCCAGTAGATAATTTTTCTCTATTCGCTTTTACGCAGTTTAAGAGCTTCTTTTTGCGGGCACGCCATTCCATATAATCAAAATTTTGAGTGCCCGAAAAACCATTAGGTAAATTGGCTTCTTCATTAGCGCGACTCATATCTGGGCGGATGACACTTCTGTAAACAGTAGCTGTGAAGCTGTTGCCAAATTCCATACAAGCTGCCGTAGCTCTAAATAAGTGGGCGCCTTTATCCAACCAATCAATAATTTCATTTTCGTCTCCATCATTTTCGATACCCTCAATAGCTTTATCAAAACAATAACCTGAAAAAATCATAAAAATCGCAAAGCCATGGTGCGCTAATTTCCATCTGTAGATAGCCCGATTTTCTATGTCTTGAGGTACAGCTGAACGATTGACATCATCCAATTTGAAGTCTGAATTGGGCGTTTTTGATTTTAAGATAATATCATTGGCCGCTTCCCATGCTTTTAATATATAGGCAATCTCCCCTCTCGACATAGAGGTATATTGAAACTCATCTATCAATTCCGCTGAGGTATCCAAAAACTGCTGGACAAATTGTCCTGAAGTCATATTGTGGATACGCGTGACTTCAAAGTATTTATCATAAATATCATACTTATCATTCATATCCTTCACCTTCAATTGACCTTCTTGAAATTTTATAGTAGGATTAACCAGAGGTGCTAATGCTTCTGAGAAGTTTTTAAACGCCTTTAAAACATCTGGCAAAATATATGTTTGACCTAATATGATTTGTATTTGATCATTTACTTTATTATTGAAAACACCCATTTTTCCAATTTCATTAGTATACTTGAAATCGAGTTCTGATATGGATGAATTAAGGGGCAGGAAACATTGATTCATAAGCTTAAATTTCTATGATAAATTTTTATCTGATTTTTGGTAATGCTTTAAATTTATTGGTACTCGGCCAATCATTCCCAACTGGAATTTCTATAATAGTAGGTAAGTCTTGACCTTTCGCAGCTCTGATAGCTGTACGTAATTCTTCTAAGTTATTTGCTCTTGCGCTTCTCGCACCAAATGACTCTGCCATTTTTACGAAATCTGGATTATGTAGATCTGTTGCAATCACTCTATTACCATAAAGTTCCTCTTGCATGCTCCGCACATTCCCGTAAAGGTTATTATTAAATAATAAAACAATAACCCCTAATTTATGCTTAACTGCCGTTGCTAATTCTTGGACACCAAACATAAAACCACCATCCCCTGCGACAGAAACAACCATGGCATCAGGTCGTGCCGCTTTGGCACCTAAAGCCGTTTGAAAACCCCATCCCAATGTGCCCATATGGCCTGTGCATAAATAAGTGCGCGGTTGATCAGTTTCCCAAAGTATCCTACTTGCAAATCCAACTTGCGTTAATTCATCTACAAAGATACCGTCAGCTGGCATTTCTTCTCTAACTAATCTTAGGAAAGCGCCTTGTGGTTCTAAATATTCAGTTTGTTTTTTCCAATCTTCTGCAAACGCTTGCATCTCCTCTTTTTTACTTGCGCGTTGAGCAGAAGACGATTTTATCGCAGAATTTAAAGCTTGTAAAACTTCTTTGGAATCTCCCGTTACTTTCACATCAGTTTTCCGCATGCGGTCGTGCGCATCAGGATCTATATTTATACTTAGAAATTTTAAATCATCATCCTGCCCCCATTTTAACAAAGGCATTCTCGCATGCGAACCAATTGCAATACACAAATCACAATCTTTCCACAAACTGTGTGCTGCTGGTACAGGGTAACTCAGGTAGTGACTGGAGGCCACAATCCCTTTTCCTGTTCTATAAGAAAATACTGGTGCTTGTAAATACTCTACAAATTCAGTTACCTCTGCAGAAGCATGCATGGCACCTCCCGCTACAAAGACCAAGGGGTGCTTAGCTTTCGAAATCAAATCAACCGCAGCTGAAATATCTTCATCAGAAAAGACAGTTGGTATTGCTGCGGTATCGAATGAATCAAAATTTACTTCTTCTTTCGCAAAAAGCACATCCATAGGCACTTCAACACCAACAGGTCTTGGTCTTCCTGAATTGAGTTGGCTAAACGCTTGAGAAATTATTTTGGGTGCTTCGGCGGGACTGTCGACTTTTTGCGCCCACTTGGTTAAACGTCTCATGATGCCCATCTGATCTGGAATCTCATGTAGGACACCTAGATTTTTTCCTTGAACTTTTTTGGGAATCTGCCCAACCAAACATAAGACTTTTGCATTGAGTCCCCATATAGTAGACAAAGCACCACAAGAATTTAAAAACCCTGGACCGGGTACTATATTATATACAGCATTTTCGCCAGTGGCTAAAAAATGACCCAAGGCCATGTATCCAGCCCCTTGTTCGTGACGTGTATGTATAACATGTATTTCATCTCTATAATCGTAGAGCGCATTATACAACCAATCATTTTGGACACCTGGCAAACCATAAACTGTTTTTATACCTGCTTTAATTAATGATCTTACCGTCGCTTGTCCTCCTGTCAACTCCATATTTATAATTTAATATTCAATATTTTTTGAAGTGCACTAATGTACGCTTCATTGGCTTCTCTTGTTCCTATTGTGACTCTTATGCATCCTGGTGCACCAAAGTTAGCTGAGGGTCTGACCATTATCCCTTCCCTCATCATCTTCTCTTCAAATTCTTTGTCTGCCATTTCTGGCTTGATCAAAATAAAATTGCCTTGGGTTTTCCAAAATTGTATGCCTAATTTTTTTAGAGCGCCATATAAGAAAACTTTTTCCGTTTGAATTAATGATACCGTTTTCTCAATAAATTTTTCATCTTTTAATGCCGCAATTGCAGAATCCATCCCAAGCGTACTTATCATAAATGGACGCCTAACATTAGAAACATACTTAGCAATCTTCTCAGTGCTATAAGCATAGCCCACTCGCATACCCGCTAAACCATATGCTTTGCTAAAACTGTTAACCGCAATAACATTTTTCCCATCTAAAACGTAAGGCAAAGCTGTTGTATAATCTTCTGCATTCGCGAATTGATAATACACTTCATCATAGACCACAACAACATGCTCAGGCAAACGGTTAATCAATTCAGTCACTTGACTTTTAGGTAAATGTGTACCCGTTGGATTATTGGGACTTGTCAAAAATATCAATCGTGTATTATTATTAATAGCGGATAATATACCTTCAACATCTAAGTGAAAATTATCACCTACAAGAGGAACATCTACTACTTTCGCGTCGAGCTTCTGCGAAAAAACGAGATAAGGTTTGAATGCTGGATTGCTAATGATAACTTCTAAGCCTGATCCTAAAAAAGCACGTTGAATCAATTCCAAAATCGCTACCCCACTATTATCTGTTATAAATTGATCTGGCGTCAATATGTTTTTATAAAAATCCGAAAGGGCATGGCGCAGGTTTTTATCTGTACGATCAGGGTATTCTGACAATTTTTCAACCCCATTCCTAATCGCTTCTAATGCCATAGGCGAACTGCCTAACACATTTTCATTTGATGAAAGCTTATATATTTTCTTGTCTTTTATTTTCTCAGCGACCTCAGCTTTTCCTTTACCACCAGCATATTTAGCTTTAGGCACTAGATAGTCCTTGAAAATATTGATTGAAGGTTTTGACATCTGCTAATTATTAGTGTTTCTAAAAGTAAAATGAATAATAAGCTTCACGAGTGTATAAATATGCTAAAAAGGTTGGACTTTTTGACAAGCAGTGAGTATATAGTGGTCAAAATCATTTTTTATCTCAAAATGTCGTCTTTGATACGAGAAAATTAAACATCTCAATTTTTTTTTCGTTTTAAATTTGAATAAAAATAAACAGCAATGCATAAATACATTTTCAGTGCTCTAGCACTTACAATTTTAATAATTTCACTTCATTCATGTGGAGATGATGATAAAAATGAACAAACTGAAGTCAATATAAATTACAAACTGGTTTATGGCGACGATCCTTTGGTGATGTTTAATAATTACACTTACCCTGGCGGGAATGACATTCAATTTTCAAGGATTAGCTTTTATGCCTCGCAATTGATGGCTAGCAGTAGTGATGCAGTGGAAATGATCAAAGATGTTGAATATATCGATTTAACTAATAGCCATGTTGATTTGTCTAGTGCAGAAAACGGTATGACTGTGTCTTATGACTATGCAGAGTCTGATCTAGATCAACTGACTTTTAATATTGGATTAGATCAAACTACAAATGCTACTGTGCCTACAGATTATCCTTCATCTAGTGCATTATCTCTAGCAGGAGAATATTGGCCTGGATGGCAAAGTTATGTTTTTGCAAAAATTGAAGGCATGATTGATCTTGATGGTGATGGGGTTCTTGAGCAACCTGTAGCTCTACACTTAGGTTCTGATACCGCCAATAGAATTTTAAATACACCAGATAATTTGAGAAGCAAGGACCTCAATTTTGTTATTGATATCGAAAATGTTTTTCAGCATGATGGCACCATCTATGACATTAGCACGACACCACAAATTCATACCATAAATGAAGCCAATGCGATCGAGTCGATAAATTTCCTAGCAGATGGTTTAGCAGGTGCCTTTCAAGTTGTCAATTAATTAAAAATAAAATTCATCTAAAGTCATGAATGCCGCAATCCAAGTTCAGAGAAGTACGAACAATGAACTCAAAACGATTTTGATATCAACTTTTTTGATCACTCAATTTTTGTTTTTTATTGATGAAGGTTATTATGACTTTAGATGGATGGCCAATCTAGGAAACTGGTTGGTCTATCTATTATATTTTATCATAGTGGCTTCTGGACAACTCTTAATGTCTTGGCTCATTTCTGCTCTTGCGTTCAAGTTTAATTCTACCTATCTAAAAACGGCTGCAGCCATTATTTTGGGCACTGTACTTTCGTTATGGATTACTTTTAGTTTTGTTTTTCAGTCAAGCTGAAATGGCGAGTTATAATTTTTTGATGCCACGAATGCACGAATCAAATTAGAATTCATAATTAGGGGGCTAGAAAATTAAACTATAATTTTTTAAAAACAAAGCTCCAGAAGAGCGACAAATAATTGATTATATACCTTTTCGATATAGCTCCTCTGGAGCTTTAGTTTTCTTGTTTTCTTGATATGCTACGAATATTTCGCTCCTCTGGAGCTAGAAAAAAAAACGGAGGACTAGTAACAAAATAATGAACTATAAACTATTGTTAATTTAAAGTTTGATTTAAAACTTATAATGAAAGTGATGTTCTATCTGAGTTATAGTATTTGTCACCAGAATCAAATTTTAATTCTTCATTTATAATTCTCAATTTTTCATTCCATTCATTATTGAATTTATATCCTATGTTCCTTGCCAAGAATGCACGAATGCACTAATAAAGATTCCATTTTAAAATTAGTGCATTAGTGACTAAAGGAAAAATCCTTCCCATTTTTAATTTCCTTCCCTTATTAATATATAATATTAACCGACTTCAATTTCGTATAATTATACAAACCCACTTTACCCAATTCTCTTCCAATACCAGATTGCTTGTTACCACCCATAGGAAAATTTGGATCAGAGCGCGCCGGACCATTGACAAATACCCACCCAGCATCCATACCGTCTATACATTGCAGAGCGCGAGATATATCTTTTGTCCAAATTGTAGACGATAAACCATAGTTAGAATTGTTAGCCATCGTTAATGCGTCATCCATATCTGTAAAAGGTACAGCAACCAACACAGGACCAAAGACTTCTTCACTTATAAGAACTTTATTGTTATCTTCAGATTTGAAAACAGTAGGTGCAACATAAAAACCTTTACCATCAGGTCGATGTCCGCCTGTACAAATTTGAGACTCTTCTTTACCTGTTTCTATATATTTTGTAACACGTGTCAGATGCGCTTTTGAAACCAACGGGCCCAAATCCGCTTCGGGATCAAAGCCATGTGAGATTTTCATTTTTTCACCTTCTGCACATATATCAGCCAATAAATTATCAAAAGATTTTTTATGAATGTACAATCGAGAACCAGCCACGCAAACTTGTCCTCCATTTCTAAATATCCCAGCAGCTAATCCTTTGGCAGCAGACGCCATATCTGCATCATCAAAAACAATCCCGGGCGATTTTCCACCTAACTCTAAACTTACATCGGTCAAAGAATCCATTGCCGCTTTGCCAATCAATTTACCAACTTCAGTGGATCCCGTAAATGTAATTTTCGAAATACCAGAATGTGTAGTTAATGCTGCCCCCGTTTTACCATCACCTGTAATAACATTTACCAATCCCTTAGGAAAGTCCACTTCCCCAATAAGTTTAGCCAAATAAAGAGTCGACAATGGCGTGACCTCAGACGGTTTTAAAACAACAGCACAACCCGCTGCAAGTGCAGGAGCCAATTTCCACACAGCTATTGAAATTGGAAAATTCCACGGAACAATCGCTGCCACTACACCAACTGGCTCTCTTTTTGTAAACGCAAAATTCTTTTTTCCAGGAGCTTGTCTCAAAGAAACATCTAATGTCTCCCCTTCTATCTTTGTGGCCCATCCTGCGTAATATCTAAAAGTATTAACAGCTCCTTTGATTTCAGATTTTGCTTGCGCAATTAACTTTCCATTTTCCAAAGTCAATATTTCTGCAAGCACCTCGAGATGCGCTTCCATTTTATCTGCCAACTTATTTAATAGACGCTCTTTGTCCATAGGAGAAATTTTCCGCCATTGCTTTAATGCTACTCTAGCAGAACGTACAGCTTTATCAACATCAGCTTCAGTGGCAAGACCTACTGAAGACAATACCTCTTCAGTAGCTGGATTTGTAACATTTATGTGACCGTCTCCATTTGCAGCGGTCCATTCATTATCGATGAACAATTTATGCTTAGAAATTTGCGTAAATTCTAAAGATTCTTTTTTTAAAGTATACTTCATAATATTCTCTTAGGCTTTTCTATTAATAAATAACAAAATCAAACGACTGAAGTTTAACAAGCTTAAAGATGCACAAATCTAATTAGATGGAAATAATTAATTAACACCTGTTATATTTTCGCTATAGCTTGTAAGTATTAATAATTTTTCTTTCAAAACAATTAATATCCTTACAATACCAATGTATACATTTTTATATTCTTAAAATATTTTTCGTAATTTTCTGCCCCTTAAATAAATTATCAATTGACCCCAATGCAACGCATATTTATATCGTATAGACGAAATGATTCTGGAAGTATAACTGGCAGGATTTACGACCATTTAAAAGCCAGTCTCCCTGGTGTCGAAATTTTTAAAGATGTTCAGTCCATTCCTTCAGGAGTTGATTTTCTAGAATACACAAAAGACAAACTCAGTCAATCTGAGATTTTCATACCAATCATCGGTAAAAGCTGGGCGAGTTCTTTACAAGAAAGAAAAGAAGATCCAAATGATTTTGTAAGAATAGAAGTCGAACAAGCCTTAAAGCAAGACTTGAGTTTCATACCTATTTATGTAGAAGGCGCTAAAAGTCCAAAGGTTTCTGATATTCCTGATACTATTGAAAAAATAAGTTTCTACAATGGCATTACAGTTAGGCCAGATCCCGATTTTCAAAACGATGTTCAAAAGTTGGTAGATGCCATCAAGCAAAAAATTGGCGATGATATTTCAAAACCGATTAGTGCAAAGCCGACCAATTTTAAAAAAATTCTAATTCCAATAATTGTATTGGCTTTAATTTTAGTCTCGACAATGTTTTTATTAAAAAAATCCGATTCGCCAACAGAAAAAACACAAGAAGAGGAAGTCGCTCAATTAATATGTGACAAACATTTAACTGCAGCCATTATAGCTGAGTTTTCTAAAGGAGACGAAGATGCTTTTTCAAACACGGTCGCTACAAAAGTTGATGGACTCACCTTAGATACTGAGGTCAGTGTAAGGACTGCAAACTTCGAGGACAGAAATGTTGACAGATACGCAGATTATATAAGAACCAAATATTTTACAGAGACCTGCGATACGGCTGGCATTTTTGTTAATGGACTTAGAAATGAGAGAAAAAAAATATTGAATGTCTATTCTACATTATCGAACTTTGAAATTAAACGACCTGACTATATAGAAACTTCTTCAATTGTGATGAGTATCCCCAAGGAACTTGTTTTCGACATGCAGGACGATTCAGATATGTTAGCTGAACTTATCGTGCTCTATTTGTCCTCAACTTATGATACACCCAAGAGCATTATAAAAAAGAGTTTTGAATATCAAGAAAAATACAATCTGACAAAAGAAAGCCAGGAACCCCTCAAAGGAAAAAGCATTCTAGGTCCTTTATATTTACTTAGAGCAGATCAATATGCCGTAGAGGGAAATAACGAAAGAGCTAAGAAACTTTACACAGAGGCCGGATACTTTGGGAATGAAGAAATTTCTAGAGTTTCCAAAATAAATAAAAAACAAGCTCAACCCATCGCAGACTACATGTATGCTGATTCTGATTTAAGAAATATTAGAGCGCTCAATGTACAAGAACATAAAAGAATTGAAAAAGGATTTGAAAAATTTGTGTCAGATGTAAAGAAAGTTTTTAATTCAATTCTCAATGAATTTAGAAAGAAATAAAATTAGTTTCCAATGCCTTTGACTTCTGGGTTTTTATCTTTAAAGATAAGATACCAGTTTCCATTTTCAATTAACGCTTCTTTTCCCGTCATATAAAGCAGTTTTTCTATTTGCTCTTCTCTTGTATATCGAAGAAACTTCCCGTCATGTATTTCATTCATTTTTACAGAGCACGCATCATAGATCGTTGACATTAAAGTATATTGATTTTGTATTTGCCTATATCCTCTTTTCTCTTGGTAGGCTTTAATCAAAGCAAAAATTCCAAATAAAAAGCCATCTAAAATAATTAGAATTTTTATAAAATCTTGATCAGCATCAGGTTTGATATCTTTGTTTGAAAATTCTAAAATTGCTATCACAAATAATAAAAAAAAGGCACACCAAAATATCCTTTTCAATATTGAATCAAATCTTTTTGTTTTTGCTTTTAGCTCGATCAATTTCTTTTTGAAATATCCATTCTGGTCATCAATCCAATATTTTTTAATAAAATTATTTTTATCTAGTGTACGCTCTTTTGCTTCAAAAGTATATCCATAAATCGCTAATAAAACATGTTTTATCCAACTGAATTCAGCTTTATGTATTCGCAAAATATTATTTCCAGCAGCTTTACGAACACCTGCCAAATTCCAAAAAAACTGAATACGTAAAGCTTCTGCAATAATTCTATGTTCTAAAAAATTACCATGGCATTGAATTTTACGATTTTTATTATACAAATAAAGCGCACTCCCTATTAAAATGAGAATGCCACTCAACACAAAGTAACTCCCAACTATAAATTTGTAAAATTGAAAACCTAACAGTATAAATAATCCTAAGACAAAGAATATTTTTAATATTCTTAAATAAGTCAATTGGTGCTGCATAGCAAGATTGTCTAAAATGACAAAGAAGTCTTTTAATTGCCTTTTAGGATCAGATACTTTTTCTTGTTCAGAAACAGACAACAATTGTTGCGATGAGTTTAAAAACTGATCTTCACCAATGAATTCTATTTTGCGATTGTAACTTTCAATTTTCGCTAATGACTTCTCAATACTTTTATCTGCAAGTAACCCTGAAAGATAATTATCATTAGACTTATAGTCATTATTCTCAAATCGTTTGCATAGAACATTTATTAAAGATCCTTCATTTTCAAAGATATGCGACACGACCTCATCCTTAAACGATCCAGAAATTTTATAATTTACGATATCTGCTGTCCCCCCTTTGTATCCATTTTCAACACCATCATAAAGTGCAATCAAAACAAGCGAACTGTCCGCTACAAATTGACCTCCCTTTCTGTACAAATCATTTTCAAAAATCCTCGAATACTTATATAAAACAAAAGAGCGATACGCATCATCTTTAATTCTTAAAAACTCATTCTTCGCATTTTCGTCAAATCTCTTTAAAAAATATTCTTCTTCATAGGTCAAAGAAACGACCAATCTGAAATCAGCTTTCCTTTGGGTCTTGACTTCTAAGAATAATTTAGCGACATCTGTATCCGCACCCTCTGCTAATTGTGAGAAAAGAACAATAGGGCTTTGAGGATATTTATCAATAAGATCAGTGAAAATTTTTTTAATATCCGATTTATGCGCATCAGTCAGATACGCATCTCTGTGACCTATTACACCAACGGTGATAGGAATTTTTTCAATTGGTTTTTTCAAAAGAATAACTATTGGGTTTTGTTTTCAAACTGCAAATAAAAAAAATCTCTATTTTTTATGTTTTCATCCTCGCATTCCCTAGGATGAAAAATTTATTTGACTCCGAGGCAGAGCCATCGAAGAATTCTCATAATTAAAAAAAGACAGATTTTCTTAACTACAATATTTAAAACTAAGACATAGATTTGAGAAACACAAACTTAATTACAAGCGCACAATAAAATAAAATCTCAATTAATTAGTTTAATTTACAACAAGGCAATAATTATGTACGAAAAATCAACACTCGTAGCACTACTTATATGTGGCTACCTCGCGACTTATGCACAACAAGATCCTGTGTTTACAAACTTCAAAGGGAACGTATATTCAATACCGTACAAACTTGTGAAATCTGGTTATGGGCCTCATATTTATGATTACGATTCGATCGGTACAATTGACTGGAAAGAGATAAATGTTTCCGACAGAGACAACTCAGAACCCTTTCCTGATGTCGATAAAAGTTCGCTATTTGGGATGGTATTGCATTCTGAAGTTACAATTCCGGATGATGCCTGTTATGAATTTATGCTCAATTCAGATGACGGGTCATTACTTTGGATAAATAAAAAACTGATCGTCAATAACGCTGGCGATCATGGCATGAAGGAAGTGCGAGATACTGTTCAGATCAAGAAAGGTACTTATCCTGTGAAAATTTGGTACCACCAAGCCTACCCTGATCGCTATGGCTTTATATTTAATTACAACTATTTTGGTCCAATGACTACTTGCAAAAAAAACCTCAAAAGGACTTCTGAAGAAATTATAACCATCAATGCCTCTTTATTATTTGACTACAACTCTTTTGTTGTTGAAGAAAAAGCAGTCAAAGAGATAAGTTTAATCTCAGAAAAAATTTGGCAAATGCAACCATCAGTAATAACCATAAAAGGATACACAGACGATCGAGGAGACGAAGCCTATAATTTAAAACTCTCACAAAAAAGAGCTGATGCCATTATGCAGCTACTAATGAAAAAATTAAATCCCGGCATAAGCTACATTTCCAAAGGTATGGGAGAAGCGGAGCCTATCGCTGACAATGATACTGACGAAGGACGAGAGAAAAATCGGAGAGTGGAGTTGGTTATAAAATAAGGTGTCAAGAGTGTCAAGAGTGTCAAGGGTGTCAAGGGTGTCAAGGGTGTCAAGGGTGTCAAGGGTGTCAAGGGTGTCAAGGGTGTCAAGGGTGTCAAGGGAATTTAAACAAAAAAAAGAATATATCTAATAATGTAAAAAGGTAAATGAAACAAAAAAACCTGATACTCAATCCCATTTTCATAACAGCGCTTGCCTTACTCATACTTAATGACCTTATCTTTAAATGGACATTTTCAAGTCATTTTACAGGGAAACTCTCCGATTTCACAGGTCTACTCATCTTTCCCATATTTATAGCTTTTCTATTTCCTAAAACAAAAAAAAGTATTTGCTTAATCATAGGCATCTTATTCATGTTCTGGAAATCATCTTTAGCTTCACCATTTATTGATGCGTTCAATTCAATTGTTTTCTTTGAAATAAACAGAACAATAGATTACTCTGATTACATGGCAATCTTGGTTTTACCCTTTAGTCATGTTATTATAAACTATGGACAGTTTAGAAAAAGAAATTTCAAGAAAGAGCGTTTCCCTCAATCAAAAGGAGCCATACTTCTCATCTCATGTTTTGCTTTTATGGCCACAACCATAAGTAGGACTGAAATGCCAGAAGGGACTATTTATCTAGGAAAGTCTAAGACTATAAAAATGTCGAAAGACGCATTATTAGAAAAAATAAATTCAATGGGATATGAGTGGCATTTCATAGAAGACACACTATCAAATCAAGACTACTACCATAAACTCAAGTATTATCAAATTGACAATGTAGTGCTTACAGAGGGAGGCATGCCTTTTGACACACTAAAAAATATAAAATTTGATTTATATGAAGTCAATCCTAATAAAACAAGAATCGAAATTATAAACATTGAAATGCAAAAATCAGGCAATATCCAAGATTGGAGATACCTAAAAAAACTGAATAAGTTTTATAAACTCAAAATGCGGGATGGCTTTCTAAAGGAGATTAATAAGTATGAATAATAAATTATAAGATATAAATTATGATTAACCCACTCAGTGGCAATAGCATTATTGCAACAAACACAAACCCTTACATTTTAACCTATTGAGAAGTTGACGTTTTTGATTTCTTCCATTTTGCCACCTGTAATATTTATATAAAGTATTCCCAGGCAATTCACTTCGACATTCCTTTGTTTACCCAATTTGAATTTGTAGATGGAGCTAAGCATATTAGTAATTTCATTAAAATGAAATTCACTTAATTTTATTTCTTTCGTTCCAATTCGTGTGACACAGAGATTTTGGTTTTCCGCAATTAACAATTTTAACTTTATTATACCTCCTACATTTTCGTCTAGATTCAATTGATCTATTAAATTTCCAATTAAATCATTGAATTCTTGACTATTAAATTGAGTAAGTACAGGATCTTGTTCAACTTTCACAAATGTCTGTAAACAAATTCCTTGCGGATAACATTGTTCATCTTCAACCCAATGGAATTCAGAATCCGGAATTGTTTGTGCATTGATAGTCTTACAAACTAGTATGAATGATATAGCTACAAAATATAAGAATTTCATTTTCAGTTTATTTCAAAGATGATCTATGTTGCTTTTTGGGCGTATTGACCTATGTCTTTTTATAGCTAAATCGCAATGGTATAAGCTTACCATTCGCAGATTAGACGATTGGAGCTGGCGAATAACAATTCGAATTTTTTGACGAAAATTATGACATAATAAAGAGCAACTTTTATCTTTTGTAATATAAAAAATCATGCACATCATTCAATCATAAAAATCACAGTTCAGACAAATAAAGAATCACAACATCCTTCTTATCCGTTTGTCATTAAAAAGAAATTGAATCGACAAAATAACTTGTAAAGCAGAGCTTTACACACACAAATTCGAGAACCGGAGCTGGCGAATAACGATTCGAAATATTTGTTAAAAACTATTCATAATTCAATTCAACAATTCTCCTCCAAAAAGAAGTCGTTAATCGTTGGCTCCAGCCTGCGATTATGCATAACCATAGCTCTGTTATGGCACAGTTGATTTATATGAAAATTAAAAGGAGTAGAACAATTACTTACACAAACTCAATTCCAGCCCACCAAAATCTGACTGCCTTTTAGCAGGATTCCATAAATACATTTTGACTTGATCACCAGTTTTCAACTTAGAGATCGGAAAATAAAAACTAACCGTGTCCCAAGTATCAATCACAGTCGCCCTAATTTCAATCTTTGACTCTCTCGAATCTCTCTTCCCTACTTTTTCGTTAAGTGAGATGCATTCCCAATAAACTTGTTCACCATCACGTTCAACCTGTAAAACCATCTTTTGATGACTGTAAGGCATATACACATGTTCGTTAAACCTAATCATCGTTGATCCGCAGATACTGCTATAGTTTAGAATATCTTTTTCAGTGATTACATAAGCAATATTCCCAACAGGGAAAACATCCTCTTTCAAAATTGAATAATACTGCATACCTTCTTTGACATCATTTAAAAGTAAAGTACTATCCACCCCTTCAAAAGACAAAGACTTAATTAAATCACAATTAGCATCACTGTAACTCTCCTGATTTATTCTAGTACCCAACAAATACAAATCCGCATAATCCAATTCACTTTTAAAAAACGTAGCTGTATTAAACGCATGTGTTGACTCATCTGAAAACAACCGACCATCTTTAGCTTTAAGTGTAAAATTTAAATTGACCATAGCAGCCACCGCAATTAAAACCAAGCTCGCAATCCGCAATAGTCTATTTTTCAACGACAACAATGAAGCGATACCAAAAACCATTATAGCATAAACATGGATCATCGGACGAGAACCAAAGCCATTTATATAATAGTAATTAAACCACGAATAAACGATATACATATACAATGGCAGTAAAATAAAAAACAGTATGCGTATCTCCTTTTGCATCTGTTTAAAAAAGAAAGGAATTATCGCCAGCAGCATAAGTGGCGAATAGACAAACCATCCATTTTTAGCACCGAACAAACCTTTTAGAATCTGCGGATTTGTCCAATTAAAACCATGAGAAGCATAACTGTAATAAACGTACTCACCAGTCAATGCTTTCCAATACAGCATCTGTGGTATGATGGGAATCAAAAATACAATTATACCCAGAGGGATTGCAACTTTCAAATTAGATATAAACCTAGATTTGTAGCTTTGATTTCTACTGCATTCTTTTATAATATAAACAAGAGGAATCAAGCCAAAGATTATGTCTGTAGGTCTAATTATAGTTATTAATCCAAGCACAAAAGCCATAGCCATTAATCTCCTATTTTGACATTTATGCGATTGTTGAATACTGAGGTATAACAATAATGATATCAACATAAACAAAGGAATGTGCGCCATTCCAAATTGTATAAAACCAAACCAAAATAGATTTGTTCCGATCAAAAGCAATATGCTGGCCACAAATGCTTTGATAGGGTCATAATAAAAACACATCGCCTTGAAACAAAAAAACAGTCCTAAAAAAAGGTAAAAAACATTTATAAATTGCATGCACGTTTGATACCGCTTCTCAAAACCAGTGGCTTCCTTAGATTGAATATTGTCTAAGAGATGTATAAAAAAGAAAGCGGGTGAGTTTACCGCAGCTACGCCATATGAATACTGAACGATTGTGTTCCCTTTTTCATTTTGAGGATAAGCTGTTTTAAAATTCTTGATCCCTCTAGCAATGCCCTTTTCTAAATTGGGCAAATCTGCCAACTGATCTACTTCATCTAAATTCTTATGAATGATGGCTGCCGGTAAATAAGTATAATAACCTAATGCATCGCCGTACATCATTCCGCCATCACTTTTTAGTGACACAATAAATGCCAACAGGATGCCCGAAAATAAAATTATAAGGCCATATTTTTTGGAGGTATTCACTGATTTTCTATGCTACTTTTTTTCCAATGGATGCGACATATAATTTATACCAGTCCTCTCTAGATAATTTGATTTTAGCATTCATATATTTTTCAATGCGTTCAATCTTTGTAGTGCCTAAAACCGGCACAGGATGAGAAGGATGCTTTTTTAACCACGCTAAAAGCAATACATCAATATCACAATCATATTTTTCACACAAACCATTGGCCATATCAAAAATTCTTGTTGCTCTTTCAGTCTTTTCCTTTGCAAACAATTTGCCGCCGGCAAATGGAGACCAAATGGTCGGTTGAATTTTTAATTTTTGCAACTGATCAAAAGTGCCATCATGAAAGGGATCCAAATGAAGTACAGATGCCTCCACCTGATTTGTGCACAACAAAATCCTATCATTAAGTAGGTCATATTGAGAAGTCGTAAAATTTGAAACACCAAAGTGCAACACCTTACCGCTGCCTTTCAATGTCATAATCGTTTCTGCTACCTCATCTGCGTTCAATAGAATATCTGGTCTATGAATCAGTAATATATCAATATAATCCGTAGATAAGTTTTTCAAAGAATTTTCAACTGATTCAACAATGTGTTGTGGAGAAGTATCGTATGATTTAATAGCATGATGGGGTCTGTTCTCAGAAAGCATTCTTATTCCGCACTTGGTTGTGATCTGCATTTTTTTTCTTAGACTCGGATCCTTTTTAAGAATTTGACCAAATTCAGATTCCGTTGTATAATCCCCGTAAATATCCGCATGGTCAAAATCTATACACCCTATTTCTATACAGCGTCTAATAAATTTATCATAAGCAGCTGAATTCATCTTTGCTCCCCATTGTCCCAGGCGCATGGTACCTACTATTTTATCAGAAAATTTTGGCAGATCGTTTTGCATCAAGTGAAATTAAGAAATTGTGTAGACAATTGCATGCCTTGAAATTCATCAAAACATAAAGAGCAATTTAAATTAACTAGCAAGACAACCATATCGACAAGCCATTCACCATTTCAATCAAATTAAAATTCAATTCTGTCTAAGTACTTTCTAATTTACCTATTAAACTACAAGTCCACAATCTGCAACTCCTCCGCTAAGCGAAAACCTGTCTTCTCAAAATCAATATATTCCATTGACCTTTGATCCAAAACGGGATTGGTATGATTAAAATGTATGAAATGAATTTTCTTTTTATCAGCATCTTCAAGGCCTGAAAATCTATTCAAACTTTCTTCAATAAATGGATGCGGAATTTGAGACATATCCCTACCCCATATCTCACCATTACGGTAAAAGCTACCATCTAAAAAAGCATAATCACATTGCTTAACAATCAGGTTAATATCCTCATCCCACTTCTCCCACTTATCAATATCAGGAATAAATAAGGCTTCTGTCTTTTTCGAATTGATTTCAAACCCAACTGTCTCAGAAAACTCATCTCGATGTGGCACTAAAAACGGCTTTATATTTAGTGACTCAGTCAAAGGCACCTCAATTTTACTCTGAAGTTGACGGATTTCAATATTTTCAAGACTGACCAATTGGCTCCATGGACCATTTGTCTCCAAATATTCTTTCATTCGTGGCATAACATACACAGGAATTTTTTTGGCACCCATCGCTTCTCTCCCTAAATGCATCAAACCAGTATAGTGCCCCATATGCGCATGTGTCAAAAAAATACCTGCCAATTCATATTTGTCAGCTTCTAAGATTTTAAGTTGATCTTTAAAATCAGGAGTAGCATCAAAAAGCCATGCCTTTTTAGAAGAAGGATCACGTAAGCCCAAACAAGAAACCATTTTACGTTTTGACTTGTCGTTCCATAATTCTTTACAACATGATTTCTTACAATCCGCTTGAGGATAACCTGCATCTTGCGCTATGCCCAACACAATAAGGTGTGGTACATTTGAATCTGGATATTCGACAGTTAAGTTTAGTTGATCCAATGCGTTTGAAGATTTATCACTTTTACAAGAAAGCAAACAGCCCATCCATACTAAAATAACAGAAGCTATTAGGAATCGTGACATGGTTACCCTTTAAGCGATGTCTTCATAATTGGCGATAATTGGCTTTGAGTCTATCTCTGATTCAATGACGGGCGTACCTTTAAATGGGGTGCCATGTTCAAACCAAGATTTAGGTGCAGGGGCACCCCACAATGTTTGTCTTTTCGGATCTCTCAAATCCCAACTCAATGGTTCCCACTCAGGATCCACTGTCATATAATCACAAGTAAAAGGCTCTAATCGATGTCCATCAGGGTCTAAAATATATAAAAAGAACGCATTAGATATACCATGTCTTCCTGGCCCCCTTTCGATATTCTCCACATACCCTTCCGAAGCCATCACATCTAAGAGATGTATTATATTATTGACACTTGCCGTCCAGATTCCCGTATGGTGTAAACGTGGTCCTTTACCGTTTGTCAAAGCCATATCATGTACATTCCCTTTGCGGTGTGTCCACGCAGCCCACATATCTCCATTCTCTGTCAAAGTATATTCAGTCAACCTAAACCCTAACTCTTGTATAAAAAACTCATACGTCTTTTGACAATTTGGCGTAAAGCAATTGATGTGATCAAATCGTAACGGAGACAATCCCTTGTATTTACTGTAAGCACGCATCATAGTCGGCACCCGCGTTTGGCGTGCATGAAATTCTACCGGTATGCCCATCGGCGTGCGGACAGCTAACGTCCTCTCCTCTGCATGTCTTTTCACAAATGCAGAGGCCAATCCCAATTTCTTAAAATGCTGATCCAACAAATCTAGGTCCTTATCAAAGGCAACCTTAAAACCCAAAGCCAATACCTCCGCTTTTTCACCTTGCTTCAATACATAACAATGATGATTTTTTTCTTCAAGTCCACGCAGATATAAAGTATCCTCCGTCCTTTCGGTTTCTATCATCCCCAAGATATCTACATAAAATTTTCTCGACGCATCCAAATCTTTCACAGTACATTCTACATGAGAACATCTGATGATATTGAAAGGAAGATTAAAGTTGTGGTTTAAAATGGCCATATTTTTTTTAATTATAAGTTATGAGTTATGAGTTATGAGTTATGAGTTATGAGTTATGAGTTATGAGTTATGAGTTATGAGTTAATTTAAAATTTTATAATCACATTTCATTCATAAGATAAATTTCTTTTTGCTGTCATTACTGCACTTCGGAGCATTTTCATTATTTCATTTGATAGGCTTTCGGCTAATTTTATTTTAGTATTATCTAGAAAACCAGTCTTATTCAATAACTCCAACCAGTATTGAGTTTCTCCTAATTCTTTTTGAGCAATCTTTAACTTATGAACAAAGTCTCTTTTACTTTCAGAATTTTGCGCTTCTCTTAACATGGCACCTGGATTTGTACCTGACCTCAACAATTGTTTTGACATCACAAATTCATATTTAACCTGAGACAAATATTTATATAGCTCAACGATTTCAATAGCTAACAAATAAGTTTTCGTTTTTAATGGACTCTTTTGCATAAACTTCTTTACACATATATCATCAAAACTGAAAAAAAGTAAACACCTTACTATCAAACATCCTTACATCATTCCTATAATTTACAAATCCATGAAGCAAACATAGAATCAAGTAATACTTACGACCAGAAAAGCTAAAACAACGCACAATCCCACTTTTAACTTATATCTCATAACTTATAACTCTTTAAATCGCGAAGCGATTTAAAGCCTCCCCAACTTAGGAATGCCATGCGTCCCATACGCCACACAAATATTCTTCGTCTCCATATAAAAATCAAAACTATACTCTCCCCCATCTCTACCAATACCACTATATTTTACACCACCAAAAGGTGTGGGAAGGTGACGTACATTTTGAGAATTAACCCAAACCATACCCGCTTCTACATCTCTAGCCAATCGATGCGCACGACCAGTATCCTTTGTCCAGATGTACGCTGTCAATCCATACCGAACAGCGTTGGCGATTTTGATAGCTTGTGCTTCAGTTTTAAATTTTAAAACAGATAAGAATGGACCAAAAACTTCTTCTTGACCGATCCTACTATGCGGCGTAACACCTTCTACAACTGTAGGCTGCACATAACAACCATGAGACAATCCTTTAGGAACACCACCACCTGTCAAAACTTTAAAGCCTTCTTCTTTCGCTAATTTGGCATAGCCTAATACTTTTTCTTGATGCGATGGATGAATCAAAGGTCCTATCTCAGTATCTGGATCAAGTGGATTCCCTACTTTGATATTAGCTACACGTTTCTTTAATTTCTTTACAAATGAATCATAGATACTTTCGTGAAGAATCAATCTTGAGCTAGATGTACACCTCTCACCATTTAAACTAAATTTCATAAAAATGACTGCATCTAAAGCACGATCCAAATCTGCATCATCAAAAACAATCACAGGATTTTTCCCACCTAACTCAAAGTGCACACGCTTTAAAGTATCTGCCCCTTGTCTCATGATATGACTACCCGTCGTTGTTTCCCCCACAAAAGCAACCGCCTTTATGGCTTCATGCTCTGTTAAGCTTTTACCTGCTGTCTCTCCAAAACCATGAACTGTATTCCAAACACCTTTAGGGAGACCGGCTTCATGTGCCGCTTTAGATAAAATATTCGCTGTGACTGGACTAAATTCAGCTGGCTTATGCACAACAGTACAGCCTGCTGCTAGAGCAGGAGCAATCTTCCATGTACTCAACATAAAAGGTGCATTCCAAGGCGTGATGATGCCTACGGGACCAATGGGTTGACGCATACTAAAATTTACGTGGTGCGTATCAGGAGTAGATAATCCATTAGCAGCATCAATCGTTTTATCTGCAAAGTATCTGAAATTCGCCGCTCCTCTAATCGCCGCTTTTTTTGTAAAACGAATAGGCTGTCCCGTATCGTAAGATTCTAAAACAGCAATTTCATGTGCATGTTTTTCTATGGCATCTGCAACATTGTTTAAAATTTTCTTACGTTCTTTATGATCAACTTTACGCCAATCTTCAAAAGCCTTTTTTGCAGCTAATGCCGCTTTATTAATATCACGATGATCACCCATAGCAACCTTTGCTATTAACTTGCCATCTACGGGAGAGTTTGTTTCAAAAGTCTTTTTAGAAACAGCCGCAACTTCTTTGCCATTAATAATATTTTTGACCCCAGACTTTTTAAGTCTTTTTATTTCAGCGTTAAGCTTTCTTGTATTTTTTGTCAGCATAATTTATCTTAATATATTATTCAGCAACTAAAGTATTTTCTAATCTTCCTATTCCTTCCGCTTCGACAATCACCGTGTCGCCCGGATAAATATGCGTTAACCCTTCAGGCGTACCCGTCCACAAAATATCACCTGGCATTAAGGTCATAAACTCTGTCAAGTATTCTATCAACTCAGCCACACTATGTCTTAATCCGCCCGTATTATCATCTTGACGTAATTCGCCATTCACGTAAGTCTTAAGATTGACATTTGTAGGATCCACCTCATGCGCATCAATCATCCAAGGACCACAAGGTCCCCATGTATCCCATCCTTTGGCTTTAATCGGCGGACGGAAATAATTAGTTACAAAGTCACGTACAGTAATTTCATTACCCACCATATATCCTTTCACATAATCCAAAGCATCTTTAGCTTTTACCTTCCGACATGATCGGCCGATAACAACACAAAGCTCAACTTCATAGTGCATATAATCTAAACCAGGAGGGACAACAATATTGGCTTTATGTCCGACCATCGTATTGGGAAACTTTTGAAAAAGCAATGGATACTCAGGAATATCTAATCCTAATTCCTCAGCATGCTTTGCAAAACCTAGGGCAACACCAATGCTTCTACCCACACCATTAGGATCTAAAGGGGGCAACCACATCACTTCATTGGGATCATATTCTACTGAACCTTTATAAATTTTTTCATCTTCAAAAACGCCTTCGTGTACTGCGCCATTATGTGCAAATCGGACATGCTTCATGATATATATTTACTTTTTAACCGCTTAATGCGAAATGAATTTAAATGTTCTCCAAATTTATTCTAGCAAGAGAAAGCTTTAAGGTATAAAAATGTAATAAAGTATGGACAAAATGTGCAACAAATGTGCATACATGCTTACTTTATTAGCTTTGTTAGTATTATTTTGGACCCATATTAAAATCATAATCTAAATTATGCTCACAGCAGAACAGGTACAAGCAGAAGCACAAAGGCTTCATCAAGCTGAAAAAAACAGACAACAAATCGAAGCAACGACTGTCAATTATCCTGACATGGATATAAGTGATGCTTATAAAGTTCAAAGTGCTTGGATGGATATAAAGAAGGAAGAAGGTCGCAGCGTCGCCGGATATAAAATTGGTTTGACCTCGCGCGCCATGCAGAAATCTATGAATATCACCGAACCAGATTATGGCACTTTGTTAGACGACATGGTTTTTGAAGAAAGTACCGAAATTGAAGCGGCTGCTTTTTTAGATCCTAAAATAGAAGTCGAGTTGGCATTCTTTTTAAAAGAACCTTTGTTTGGCGAAAACATATCTGTCAATGATGTTCTCAATGCCACAGATTATGTAGTACCAGCACTAGAACTAATTGCGGCCCGCACATTTAGAACAAACCCAACCACAGGATACAAGCGTAACGTCAGAGATACTATCTCAGACAATGCGGCAAATGGAGGAGTCATTGTAGGTGGCCTTCCAGTGAGACCAGATGCGATTGATTTAAGATGGATTGGTGCCATGATGTTTAGAAATGGCGTTATAGAAGAAAGTGGTGTTTCTGGTGCTGTATTAAATCATCCTGCCAAAGGTATTGCTTGGCTCGCTAAAAAATATGCACCTCATGGTATCTCTTTAGAGCCTGGCCAAATTATTTTATCAGGAAGTTTTACAAGACCCGTTCCCGTCAGACAAGGTGACACCTTTACTGTTGACTATGGAGAATTGGGTACTGTTTCTTGTTATTTCAAATAGACACAAATGATCAACAAAAATATATTCAAAGCGGCACTTCAAACCGACAAAGTACAATACGGTATCTTTAATGGTATTAATGATAGTTATGCTGCAGAAATTCTAGCGGGCGCAGGATTTGACTGGGTACTCATAGACGGCGAACATGGACCATTTGATTTGCGTTCCATTTTATCGCAGTTGCAAGCCATGTCGAGATACAATGTGACTCCCATAGTCAGACCTCCTCTTGGTGATCCTGTTCTTGTAAAACAACTCTTAGAAATTGGTGTGCAAACATTATTGATTCCCATGGTCGAAAGTGGAGCACAAGCTGAGTTGATGGTAAAAGCTATGCGCTATCCTCCTGCAGGTATGAGAGGTGTCGGTACCGCTTTATCTAGAGCCGCACAATGGAATCGCGTTAATAATTATTTTCAAGATGCTGATGCAGAAATGTGTTTGTGTGTCCAAGTAGAATCTGTCAAAGGCTATGAAGCATTAGATGATATCTTAGCAGTTGAAGGTGTTGATTGTGTATTTATTGGACCCGCTGATCTCGCTGGATCGATGGGACTATTGGGTCAACCGATGCATCCTGATGTCATTGCCAAAGTCAAGGATGGCATGCGTCGTATTAGAGCTGCAGGTAAAGCAGCGGGAACCTTAGCTGTCAAGGATGATGTTATAAATGCTTACGCGAATGAAGGGGCAAACATGATTGGCATTGGTGTTGATTTAATCATGTTGGCCAAAGCCACTAAAGCACTTGCCGAAAAATACAAACCTGAGTTGAAGGAGATTCAGAGTAATACGAAGTATTGACTCCTTTCAGGCGTGATTTAAGGTATTAGGGTTTTAAGTGGGGTTTGTTTCGATAGCTTTTCTTGTTAATGAGAAGACTTGGCTCCGGATCAGAATATTAATTATGAATTATGAGATATAAATTATGAATGGGACTATTTACAATGTTAGCATTCCATTATAATGAATACATGCTGATTCCATGTTTACTTGATATTATAAAAGATAAGTTATAACTGGAGCAAGTGTCTGCACCTATTGCGTTTTGTCTCAATTAGACAAGCTGATTCTTAATTTCCCTAAAACAGATTCCAATTCTAAATTTTTAATTTTTAATTCTCAATTCTTTATCACATTGACTCAAGGTTTTTCCTGTAAGCATTTTATAAAATTTATTAACTTCACATCTACAATCATAGATAAAAAAATTAGATGAAAAAACTCTTTACAAGGTTATGCCTTCCTATTTTGAGCCTCATCATTCTCAGTGGGTGTAGTACCTTTAATAAAGCTTATAAACTTAAAAAGCAAGGCAGTTTTAATAATTCAAATTTTCTAGAAGAAATAGATTTTGATTTATTGAACAACCTTATTTTAGTTGACATTGAAATCGAGGGTAATATATATACTTGCGTATTCGATACTGGTGCTCAATTAAGCTTACTTGACGAAGAGATAGTAAATAAAATATCACACAAAGAGAAAACTAATATTATAATTTCCGGAGCTTCAGGAGTAAAGAATAGTTTCAAAATAGTAGAGACCCCTAAGATAAGAATAGGAAATTCTGACTTTTATAATTTAGCAGTTATCGCAGCCGATTTCTCTCCAGTAATTAACAGATTTAAATGCAACCAAAAAATACATGGAATTATAGGAAGCAATTTGATGAGAAAAGCAAAATGGAGAATCGATTATCAAAATCAGAAAATATTGTTCAGTGACAAGTTAGCCTCATTTGACGATTTAGAAGAAGATATTTTGATTCACTTAGATTGTGGGAAAGTGGGTAGTGCTTATATATCTGCATCACTAGATGGGGTTGAAGGAGTGTATACTTTTGATACTGGAAAATCTACAAAATTGCAATCAAACATTAAAACATTTAACAACTTAATACAAAACAACAAAGATCTCGAATTCACTCCATCAAAAGGAGTAATCGGCATTACCTTAAATGGCACTCAGTACGGGAGTGTAAACTATACTAAAATTAATACGTTAAAGATTGGTGCCTTAGAACTAAACGAGCAAATTATTGAGATCAGAAACGATAAAGGCACTAGTTCTCTTTTAGGAAATGAAATATGGAAAAATTACAGAGCAACTATCGACTGGGACAATTGTTCTTTATACCTGCGTCCCAATGAAAAAATCAAACCAGACACTTTAAATAGTTTTGAATACAGCATAGTCAATAATGAATCTGGCAATCAACTTAAGTTGGGCAGGAAGTGGTTAGATCATTCTTCAAAATTAAATGTTAGCAACGAAAATAAAATCATCTCAATTGAAGGCATAAATCTATCTAAAATGAGTACCACCGATTTTTGTAACTTCATAAATAATGAGCTACCTGATTATAAAAAGAAAGATACGCTTTCAATTGTTTTATTAAATGATAAAAAAGAAGAGAAAATCATTCTCACTAAAGAACGATTATTACCAAAGTAAAAGTCATTGTGATAAACATAAATCTCTTTACTCAGTATTAGCTTTTGAAATTATAAATTATGAGATAAGAATAGCTATAGTTTTTTACGATAACGTTCTATGTCAAAGAAACAAGCTTATTCCCAGTTAGCTTTTTGAATTACAAGAGATGAGCTATAAGCGAGACTAGTTTTTTACCATTGCGTTTTTTGTCAAAGAAAAAACTAAGTCTTAATTACATCATAAAAGCCGCTATTCTTAAATCATAAATTGTAAATCTAAAATCTAAATTCCCCTAAAGGTCTATCCAATTTGTTCCATCAAAAAACCTAAATCCTTTTTGACTATCAGCAGTATTGGTCCCATCATCCATATAAACCTCATTGAGTTGAGGATTTTCTGGAGCAATACTTAACAGAGGCAATACGGGCAAGCCAGGTAATCCTTGAGGTCCAGAAGCACCTTGTATATTGGTAGCACCCTGAGGCCCAATATTACCTCGAGCCCCTTCTGGTCCTTGTAGGCCAATAGCACCATCTATTCCATCTAATCCTTTTTGACAAACGATAAACTTAGATTTAAAACAGAACGGGACAGAGTTGAACTTTGAGTAACCCAGAGACTTAGAACCTTTGCCATCGTTAATATCATATTGTACATTAATGTATGGTATTGAGCTCAACCAATCTACATTAGACAATGAGCCTATTAATGCTTCTCCATCACCAATGACGAAATTAAAAATCCCATTCTCATCAGTTTTCACTACATGTCTTTCTGAAAAATACTTATTTGTTCCATCTTCTTTTTCACTTATATTAAGAATAAATTCGCCTTTTCTGTCTGATATGCCATTTCCATTTAGGTCTAAAAGCAAGCCCTGATAATTAAATCCGGCTTGAGCTATTACAGAATTGACAATCAAACAAAAAAGTAAAGTTTTAAAATATTTCATTGCATTCAAATTAAATATCTATCCAATTTCCATTTAACTTATATCGTACATGGGGCTTACCGTCTGCTGTATTACTACCATCGTCTATATAAAAAAATTGACTCAAGGGGGGTGCATCTAACATAGGCATGAGCCCAAATCCATTCACTCCTTGAGGTCCGATTTTACCAGGTGCACCAACATCTCCAGTCGGCCCAGGAGGTCCTTGTCCTCCAGTTGGACCCTGCGGGCCTTGAGCACCATCAATTCCCATTTGGCCATTCTTTCCCATTCCTCCAAGTGCATTTGCTACCATTGCATAAGGCACAGTTAAGATCGGAGTTGAACCAATATATTTGTAATCATCTAATTCTTTAGAAAAAAAATAACAATCGATAAAATAGGACTCGCTAAAATGCTCATTTAAATAATTTAGAAATATTCTATAATCATTATTTATATCATTTCCTAAATCTAAACTGAAGAATCCTGAATTTTCAAAAGGAAAAAAATTCGACTCAGAATATAGAACACTTCCTTGCGGTACCCCTTCAACAACATCCAATCTAATTTGAAATTTATTTTCTATGATCACATCATTTCCATCATCAAAAAGTATAAAACCATTGTAATTAAAAGTATAAGGTATTTCCAAAGCCTCGTCACAAACGGGCTTAATTTCTATTTGGGCATGAAGATGAATTACACTAAAAATAATGCTAAACAAAAAACTTATTTTATTCATTTTTTTTGAGATTATATATTTGACCAAATAAATCCATCCCAATATCTAAACCCTGGTTTACCATCTGCTCTGTTGGAACCATCATCTAGGTAAAATTCTCCTACTTGAGGGGATGATGGTATTTGATTTGTTATACTCAAAGATTGCAATCCTGATATACCTTGATCTCCATCTTTTCCGGGTGGACCAGTATCTCCTTGACTTCCCTGTAACCCACGCTGTCCTAATTCTCCAGCCGGTCCAGCAGGCCCATCTGAACCGGGATCACCTGGCCTCCCTGGACAACCATCATCACATTTAAGATTAAGCGCAAACAATGCATATGGCACACTCAGCATTTCTAACTTCCCTATAGATAAAAAATTTGTAAGCCCTTCTGGCCTATATGAGACTTCTATAAAACTTGGCTGGCTCCAATTAATATTTTCGAAAGTCATAAACTCTGCACTACCTGTTCCAATTGCCAATTCAATTTCTCCATTAAGACCAGTAGTCGTTATAAAACTCTCACTATAAACAACAGACCCATTTGAACTGCCCTCAATAATATCTACCCATAATTCTACGGGAAGGCTCTTGTATGGATCTCCATTTGCATTAGCTAGAATAGTTTGATACGCTATCGCATTTGTTTGGGCAACAACACTTCCAAAACTAAATACCAAGAAAAAAGCGAAACCAATCTTTAAATTTCTGAAACTGCATTTCATTAAGCATAAATTTTATAAGCGCAACTCACAGTATTTTTTTTAATGAGTTGCTTTCAAAATATTTATGTCCTATTCATGAATAAGGTTATGAATTGAAAATTAATAAAATGATTAAACCCATACCTACCTTCAATTTAATATCTTCACTCCTCTATCCCAATCAAAAATTGTAAATCTTAAATTTTAAATCTTAATTCCCGATGCACCACCTCACCATCCATTCTTAAAAGGACAACTACAACTGACACGCCACGTCAATAACTACTTCTACACTGCCTCCAATAGCGTTTCATCGTATAAAAATTATTGTTGAATTGATTTAAACCCCTATGATTATATGTAAAGCTGCTTTATTTAGAGACTTTTATATCAATTTGAAACTTTCGTCGAAAACTCTCAAAAGGAATGAGATGAGATTGTTATTTTTAGAAAAACATAAAATGATTAAGCTGATCGTAGCCTTTGTCATTGTCCTATCGATAGTGACTTGTAAAACAACTAAAAAAGTTGATGAAACTCCAATGCCTGATTTTTCGGCTGTAGACGACTATGCTGCTAAAACCTTTGGCGATAATTATGAACTTATCTACAATGAGGATAAAAACTATGTTATAGCCTTAGTTAAACATAAGCGGAATAGTGCAGACCCATTTCCAACAATCCGTTTTGAGATCTTAAAAGTTGATGGCTTACAAAAACTACACAAGGATAATGTACCCGGTGCTAAGATCAAATGGCAAAGCAATCATATTGTTGAAGTAAGGTCGGTACAAGCTATTCCGCGCCCAGACGGCACAATTAAGAAAAAAGCATATTCTTTTAATGTTATGAATAAAATCAAATTACCAATAAGATAAAATTATACACAAATGAAAAAATCAATTTTACTTTTGAGTTTTCTAGCAGGCTTACTTTTTTTAGCATATTTCTACAGTACGGAAAATCTTAAAGTACAAAAAGAAAATAACAGTATCGAAGTAGCTGAAATGGATTATTCTGGTCCGGCGCAATTTGAGATCATCCATAATATGATCAGGACCACAGAAGGGCAAATGGAACCTCAATATAAAATTGGGGATAGAATCAAGGAATTAAATAAAGCACTAGCTAGGACAAGCTTAACAAAGAGCGACGAAGATTTTAATTGGGTTGAACGTGGACCTGCTAATGTAAGTGGTAGAACAAGAGGATTATTAGTAGACCCTGATGACCCTAGTGCTAGAACTTGGTTTGCAGCTTCAGTAGGTGGAGGTGTCTGGAAGACAGAAGATGCTGGTGGTAACTGGCGTTTACTCACAGAAAATTTCACCAGTTTAGCAACCAATACTATTGCTATGTCACCAGCTAACACTCAGGTAATTTATGTAGGGACTGGAGAAGGTATTTTTAGTCTCCCCGCTATTATAGGTACGGGTATATGGAAGAGTATGGACAAGGGTGAAACATGGGAAATACTGGAGAGCACCGCCTCTAACAGTGACTTTGCCTTTATTTCCCGTATGATTGTTAATCCTGATAATGAAAATGAGATTTTGGTTAGTGCTATTAGTGAAAGTGTGCAAGGAAGTAGAAGGTCTACTGTCTATAAATCTGTTGATGGAGGTGAGACTTGGGACCTCAAATTCCAGATAAACAATATGCTTATTCAACAAATTGTAGCAACGACTCAAGACTTTAATGACATTTACATAACAATAAACAGAAATGGTGTTTTTAGAACTCAAGACGCTGGTGAATCTTGGACAAAGGTATGGTCAACACCCAATGAAGAACGTCGCATTGAGATGGCGATTTCCAATCAGGATGCTGGTGTCATTTATTTATCCTGCGAAATTGAAGAAGGATCCCGCCTGTACTTCACCAGAGATACTTTTGATACATTCACAGAGACTATTTATAAAGGAAGCTTAGAGCCCAACTGGTTGGCCAACCAGGGTTGGTACGATAATACTATTGCTGTTCATCCCTATAATGATAGTTTGGTTTGGGTTGCTGGCCAACGCCATATGTTCCAACTCGCTCCTGGAACGGAATTTGGTACTGTTTTGCGCTATGACGATTTTGAAGTTGAGGCAGATTTCATTGAGCCCATAGAGGATGGCCCTTTTGTAGATGAGGCAGGAGGTTTGACTTCGTCATTGTTTGGTGGACTACCTGTCACATTTCAACTTGAAGAAGACGATCTTATTGATGCAGAAATAAGGTTTGGCGATGGCATTAAATCAATGAGTCACTTGGTGAGTATTGTTAATCCAGTCACCTTTGAATTTGCTTATACAGGATTTATTGAAGTGCCATTTCAGGTTTGGGATATTGATAACAATATACAATTAGCGAGTACAGTTGTTGATGGAGATTTTTCAGGAGAATGGACCTTTGATGAATATGATGGGGGCCAACTTTTAGATGCAATTTTAATTAATACTGTAGAATACAGCGAAACAGAAAATCAAAATATTGCAAATACAAATCCATTCTATAAAGCTCTATACTACTTTCTAGCAAGTAAATCTTCAGATTTTGAAGGCAGTATAGATTCCCTTCCAGAAGGAGTAATTAAATTCTCTACAAGATTAGATGAGGGTTTGTTAAGTAACTTTGTGCCAATCACAAATCCTGGCTTCGACTTTGATAATGTACCTTTCGGATCTAAAGGTGTCCATGTAGATCATCACAACATCACTTTTATTCCTAGAGATGAGGCTACACAATCTTTTTATGTTTTAAATGGGAATGATGGCGGTGTTGCTTTCTCAGAAGATAATGGCGATACTTTTATACAGACAGGAGATACTTTCAATGATGGCAGTGCTGAAACATCTAAAGGATATAATACGTCTCAGTTTTATGGCGTAGATAAAATGAATGGGGCGAATAGATTTATTGCAGGTACACAAGATAATGGTTCTTGGATATCGGACGAAGATCCTGATGAAAACTCCATTTGGACACCGGCACCAAGTGGTGATGGTTTTGAAGCCGCTTGGAATTATGGTAACACAGACCAAATTTTAGAATCTTCACAATTCAATAATATTTTTAAATCCTTTGATGCTGGTTTAAGTTGGCAGAATGTTGAACTTCCCGAGAGCGAAGGCCCCTTTGTCACACGGATAGCCTCTTCACAACTGGCACCAGATCTTATATTTATGGTGAGTGATTCAGGAGTATTACGATCACCAGATTTTGCAGATAGTTGGGAGATTATTGACATGCCAGAAGAGTGGCAATTTAACCGTTCATTTGGACCTCCTATTACGATAAGTTTGGCTGATCCCTCCTTTGTTTGGACTGGATCAAGAGTTAGTTCTAGTTCTAGAATTTGTTACTCTGATGATGGGGGTTTGACTTTTAATAGTACACCAAGATACACATTGGCTGAATTAGGTGTAGTGACTGGTATCGCCACCCATCCAAGTGATCCTAATATTGCCTACGCTTTATTTTCTCAAGCAAATGGTCCTAAGATTCTAAAGACAGAAGATTTGGGACAAACTTGGACAGATATTTCTGGTTTTGTAAATAATGTCAGTGCAAGTGCTAATGGTTTCCCCAATGTGGCTGTTTACTCTTTATTAGTTATGCCATGGAATGAAGATATCATTTGGGCAGGAACAGAGATTGGTATTTTTGAATCTCGAAACGGTGGTGAAAGTTGGGAGTTTGCTAATAACAATCTGCCTTCGGTTTCAGTTTGGCAAATGAAAATTGTCAATGACGAGCTGGTAATAGCGACTCATGGTCGTGGAATTTGGACTTTAAATACGAATGAATTAATGGCCGTCAACATTAAAGAGCCTAACTTGGCAGAAGTTTTCAACTTAAGTGTATATCCAAATCCAGTATCTGATAAAAGCACCATTAAATTTACCACCGAGGGAAATCAAGGTGTTGAAATTGAGTTATTAGACCTTAGCGGCAGAAAAATTCAAACTATATACAATGGAAGCTCCTTAAATGGGCAAAATGAAATTGAATTTTACAAAGCAAATCAAGCTGCTGGTACTTATATAATTAAGCTTAAAATAAATGGTCAAGAAATAAGCAAGAAAGTAATATTTGTGTAAGCTGAATAGGCTGAAAAATAATACTCAGATATATAGAGAAAGAGAAAGATAGCAATTGTCCTTCTCTTTCTTTTTTATACAACTTCTTCAATATTATTAAAAAGGCAAGCATCCTATACATTCAAATCAGGATTATAAACACCCTACACTAAATAGCGATGTTCATGATTTACTTCAGTATTTGTGTTACGTCACCTCAATACCAGAAAAAATTTTTTGCATTTTAATTGGTATAATACCATTTAAGTTTTAATCTGTCGGTTAAGCTTATAGTAGAGGATTTGCTATGATTAAGGTATGAGCAAAAGATTTCATTGCATACGAATCGAGTACAACATTGCTCGAATAGAGCGAACCACATAAGTGTTTGGGCTGAGTGATAACCTTAGTTGTAACGAGTATTTTTAGCGCAGAGATTGACAAATTTTATTATAATATTTCTAACATTCTAATATTTAAATTCCCCTAAAAGAAAAATCCCAAATCTAAAATCTAAAATCTAAATCTAAAATCCCAAAAGCACTTGCTCATCTATAGTCTTAATAATACAATTACTTAAGTTAAAGCCTTTCCATCAGCTGTTGATTCCAATTTAGAAGATCACACCATAGATACAGTATCGACCACCTTCCTTTATACCAATCATCTACAATTAAGTTAATTAAGCTTTGGCTATCTCCTTCTGAACTAGATACATGACAAAAAAAAAGAATTAAAAACAGGTCACCGACACCATTTTTAATTCTTAATTTTTTTTATCAACTCAACATCCTATCACTTCGACACTTTATAAAACCTTATGATTTCCTAAGAAATCCTATGATTCCATTTGACACCTTTTATAAATTCCTCTTATTAATTCTCGATTTTTATTTTCTCATTCTTAATTCCCATAATAGAATTCCAAATCAAAAATCCCAATCAAAAATCTAAAATCTAAAATCTAAACTCCCTATAGGTCGATCCAATTGCCCCCATCATAATATCTGAATCCTGGCTGACCATCAACTCTATTATTCCCGTTATCCATGTAGACTTCAAAATCTTTTGGAGCAGCAGGCACAGCACTCAATAAAGGCAATACTGGCATTCCAGGAAGACCTTGCGATCCTGGTGAACCAGGAGCTCCTGCATCACCGGCAGGACCTTGGGGACCCGTAGGGCCTGTAGGACCTTGAGGACCTTGAATACCATCTAATCCCTGTAAACCTCTCTGGCAAACTATAAATTGTGAGCTAAAACAGAAAGGCACTGTATTGAATCTTGTATATCCTAGTGACCTCATACCTTGGCCATCATTAATGTCATATTGCACATTAATATAGGGCACTGATCTTAACCATTGCACATTTGACAAAGAGCCTTGTAAGGCATCACCCTGTCCAACAATAAAATTAAACATGCCATTCTCATCCGTCACCAAAGTATGGCTTTCAGAAAAATATACGTTGGTCCCATTTTCATCATCACTGATACTTAATATAAATTCTCCCGGTCTCTCAACTAATCCATTGCCGTCTGCATCAAGAAGTAAGCCTTGGTAATTAAATCCAGATGATTGTGCTTGTACTGAATTTGCAATTACTATAAGTAAAAAAAGTTTTAAATATTTCATTTTATTAAAGTTTAAAGGTCTATCCAAATTCCATTCAATCTATATCGCACGTGCGGTTGTCCATCCACAGTATTCGTCCCATCGTCTATATAAAAGCTTTCATCAGTTGGAGGTGTATTTGTCATCTGCTTGAATCCAAATCCATTATATCCTGTTTCTCCAACATTTCCTTGCGGACCATCAGTTGAAACATTGCCTTGAATACCCTGAGGTCCAGCTGGACCTTGCGGTCCTTGTGGCCCTTGGCTGCCATCTGTGCCAGCATTGCCCATTCCACCTAAAGCATTAGCGACCATAGCATAGGGCACCGTTAATATTGGGCTTGACCCAATGTGTTTGAAATCGCCAAGACTATTAGAATAAAAATAACAATCTATAAAATATGATTTACCAGTATTATCATTAAGATAATTTAAAAAGTTTTTGTAGCTGTTAGATAGTGATGCACCCAATTCAAAGCTAAAATATCCTGTATTTGAAAAAGGAATATTTTTTGTCTCAGAGTAAAGGATATTACCCTGTTCAGATCCCTCTACAACATCTAACTTAATCCTGAAGCCATTGTCAACAAGTACTTCTTCCCCATCATCAAAAAGTATAAAGCCATTGTAAGTAAATTGATAGGGAATTTCCAGGGCATCATCACACACTGGTCTGACTTCAACTTGTGCATCTAGCTTGATTGTCATGCACAATAATATGAATATGTAAAATATATTTTTCATCTTTTTTATTTATATGTTTAACCATTGTGATCCTGTCCAATATCTAAAACCGGGTTGCCCATCAGGCGTATTTGTCCCATCATCAAGATAAAACTCTCCAACATTTGGTGACGCTGGCATTGAACCTGTCGCCACTAATGTATCTACACCTGATATACCACGCTCTCCTTCTTGGCCTTGTGGGCCTTGTGGACCTGTTGGACCTTGAACACCTGTTGGACCTTGAACACCTTGGAGACCTTGGAGACCCTGAGAACCTTGTGTACCATCTTCACCAGGACAGCCGTCCTCACATTGCAGATTTAATGCAAACAATGCATATGGCACACTCAACATTTCTAAATTACCTGTTGAGAAAAAATTAGGAAACCCTTCTGGCTTAAATGACAATTCTATAAAATTAATTGTAGACCAATCTATATCATCGAAAGACGTTGAGCCTTCCGGTGTACCTGTCCCAATTGCTAATTGTATTTCTCCATTAATACCTGTAGTAGTATTAAAATTTTCAGTGTATACGACGTCTCCACTTGAACTTCCCTCAATAACATCTACAATTAATTCGACTGTAATGTTTTTAAAAGGATCTCCATTAAAATCTGTAAGGATCGTCTGGTAAGCAATAGCACCGGTCTGTGCAGTTGCAATGGCTGTACAAATTGTCAAACAAAATGCAATGCCTGTTTTTATTTTTCTATAATTAAATTTCATTTTATAAAATCTATTTTGTGATGACAACTTTTTGAATATTAAATTTCTCTCCTTCTATAAAATGTAAGAAGTATGTCCCTGCATTGAAGTCAGTGATATCTATATTATTTTTTTGTGAGAATGTCCTAATTTGCTTTCCTGTCAAATCGTACAATAATATCTTTTCTACATTTCTGCTAAAGAATACTTCGCCAGTACTTGGATTAGGGAATATTGTGATTTCTAAATTATTTGCTAATACAAAATTATTACTCACAATTGGAAACATATCAACCAATGTCGTACTTGTCGTATTTGTAACAATAGCTGGATTGAAATCAAAATAGATATGACCCGTATTGTTTATTTCCGTATCGATATCTAAACCTGGTAAGGGTCTGATCTTATATGTTATATATCCATTACTACCCGGTTCGTTTGTGGTACTATCTGGTAAATAGATATTATCAAATCTAAAATTAATGATGTGTCTATCTTGTGCATCAATTTCCACCACCAAAAGATCAGGATGACTTGTGTCAATAATTTTAAATGTTCGCATATCTAGGTCTTGACTTAAAGTATCTCTGACGTTGACATTTAATGCATAATCATTTCCTGTATTTTGGAATCTTATTGTATACTCAATAATGTCATTTAATAATCCTAAACTATCTGGTCTATTGGGATTGACCAATTTGTCATTAGGATCATAAGAACATCTTAGCTCTTGCTCATAACACACTTCCTCAACTTCAGCACCCGTCATAATCCAAGTACGCCATTTAAAAATATCTCCAATTGGGGTTTCATCTGAAATAAGAGGAACTGTTATTTCAAATGGAATTTTAAACTGTGCTTGCGCTTCTAACTCAAAATCCCATCCCACGACATTAGAACCTATAACATGATCTGGCTCAACTAAAAATTGAATGTCGGTTATTCGATCATCGTATTCTAACCATATGGTATTACTTGAAGCCACAACTGTTTCGTTAGTTGCAATTACATTATAACTTGCTGGAAATCCACAACGAAAAATCCCTAAGGCCATAGAAGGTGATGCTGTAACCAATTCCTCGGTGGGCGACAATCCATATTCCACTTCAACAAAGCCTCTGTCTTCAGTGAGTGTAACATTATACTCATCTTGAGATGTCAATTCCCAACCTGCTAGACCTAAGTCATTGAAGTTTAACTTATAATCCCCTGCCTCTGCAATGAGAATTATACCTTCTTCATTAAGATTAGAATAAATATTATCATCATTAACAGTAACAGCACCAATTCTTATGTACTGCTCATCTAATTCTCTATTCCCGTTTTCGTTTTCATCATAGTAAAACTTAACTTGAATAAATGATAAAGGATTGGTTCCTAAGGTTAAATTACTTAGCAAACCGTTATGTACCGAGACATAACCATTGTCTGTTCTGTGAACCAACATTTCACCTGTATTATAATACAGCGTGTGATTTTCAGCTTTGTTGGAACCTCCGTAAGGAGAGAACGACGTAAAGCCTAATTTTTGTGCATAGCCTTGGGATGCTAAAAACAGCCCAATGAGCAGGATAAACCTAACTTTCATATTTTTCTTTGTATTAGATTAAAATTGTTAAGAAGGATTGATTCTATACTATCATCACATCTCTTCCTCTAATAACTAATTTGCTGAAAACCGCAAACGTTACAAAAAACTAAAGAAAATAATAATTTAACAATAAAACCATATGTTCTTAAATGCAAAACACGATCCTATATAACTGTTTTACAAGATTTTATGTCTTTCTATTCCTGTCAAACATTTACTGTAAATTAAATTCCAAAAACTCTATTAACAAAAGCAGGTTTCTCTTAATTATTTAGTAAATATCAATGTTTAATAATTTTAAACACGCCTTTTTGAGTTGAAACTAAATAACATCCATTAGGAAAGCGGGATAAGTTGATACTGTGACTATAAAAATCAGATATTTTTTGACCTAGCGGGTCATAGAGAGTTTTGATACCTTCATATTCAATATTAACTTCTCCAGACGTAGGGTTAGGAAAAATCATTGGTTGGTGCGCTTGTATTTCTGATGAACTTATTTCCGAAAAGACAGCAATAATTCGCATGTCACTCATCATATTTACCGCAATGCTGACGTCCGTTGAATTAACATCTCCTTCCCACCTTAAAAACTTATGACCTTCAAATGCCTCAGCAGTTAGTGCAATCGGAACAGACTCAAAATAATCACCACTCCATTCAGGCATTTGAATCATCAAACTATTTAATCTAATCGAGCCTTTATCCGTATCGGTATTTCCTAGAGTCAAACGGTGCATGGCTGGCAGTCCAATTGTATTCAAAACATGAGCCTTTGCAGCTGCAGGTCTATTGACAGCAAATAATTTCATTTGATCCATATTTTGAGACCATTCAAACATAGAGCCTCCCCATTTTTCAAAATGTCTTTGCATCTCACCACCATATTTTTGGGCAAACCAATCCATTCTTTGTTGGATAGCCAAAGGAAGAAATCGAGAATTTAATTCATCCGCATATTGATTTACGAATTTATTTTTAAATTTTTCATTCTGTAGGAGCTTGCGCAAATAGAGTGTACCCCAAGAAGGGTTAGGCCATTCTGGTCCATCTGCATCAAGTGCGAATGCTAAAGTATTATTATAAACATTGTTGGGATCCCAAATACCAAAAGAAAAATCAACATCAAATAAAATCCACCGCCATTTAGATTCTGTCGAATTCCAAAATTTATTATTATTTCCAGGCCAATCTGTATTATCAAAATAAATTTGAGTCAGCTGATGCATAATAAAATTTCCAATGTCAATGGCTTCAGCCACCTGACTGTAATTGGCATCAATACTTAAATCATTGGCGCGAACAAATTCTCTTAATTCAAAAAATGATTTATTGGAACCATGAATAACGGTTCCATTTAATTCTAATAAATTTATGTCCTCAGTTTCAAGATTATGCTTGGAGGCCAACATATGTTCGCTTATTTTCTCACGCAAATTATACAAACCCCAATATCGCCCATTGAGATACGAAGCCACTGGTCTTACAGCTTGTAAATCCAAACCACTCCCCTCCATCAAATTTGTAAAAAATGCATCTCTTAAATTAGTGATCAACCAATCATTCCCTGAATTTCTTAACACAATAGATTGAAAGCTACCATAAGTTCTATCTTCAAATAAAGGATAAGCCAATTCGCCTTCCCCATACTTGTTTCTGGCAAATAAGCTAAATGACCTTTGTGCATTAGCTCTCGACCAGCCTCCAAATATTTTAGCTCCTAAATTTTGCTGATGTGACAATTGATCATTTTGATATAAAGAAAAATGCATGGGTATCTCTAAGTCTTTCCAGAAATTGGCTCCGAAATAAGGAAAGCCACTTGTAAAATCAGGTCCAAAAACATACATGCCTTCATTAGAATCAAACAATTCAAATGGGTCTGCCCATAAAGCTACAATAGGTAAATCATGCGTTGCATTAATGAGATATGATTCTACTTGGATTTTTGAAGGAACAAATCCTTCTCTAAATATTTGTGCTTTTACAATTGTATTTTCATTAATAAGGATAGATCCAGAATAAATTTGTGATTGGGCATTTGGAGAAGAAGCATCCGTTGTAAATCTGATTTCAGAAGGGCTTTCAACGCCCAACATCTCCAATTCAAATTGATCCGCAACCTGACTCTTTTGAGAAAAAATTATTGTATCAGTAATTATCCCCATAGAAGATAAAGTGGTATTAGCTGCATCAGGTGTAGGGCTTTCAAAATAAACAATTTGAGATTGATCCAATGATTTTCCAACAGAAATTTCTGGACATAAATTACTAGTAGACAAGCTATCCTCTAATTCGCCTTGAGCGTTAAACAGATAAACAGATTCTCCTGCAGAAATTTTAAAATTAGTGTGCTGGCGGCCTTCACCAAAAGATAAAATGCTTGGCGGTATTATACCTACTGTCACCTCACGAGAAAATATAGCCGTTAAAAATGGAATAACTGTAAGGTCTGAAGAATTTATATCAACATTATGTACTTGGATCGCCAAAACATTTTCACCCTCACTTACAAAAGTGGGATCAACGACATAGCGCAGGGGTTGGCCGCCTTGATACATTTCTGCTTCTCTATTGAGATAAGCATTTTCATAAAATGCTGGTCTTTCACCAAGAATATTATCTCTTCCAATTTCATAACCATTAAGATATGCCACAAAGGCATCATCAAAGTCAATATCAAAATACATTTCTTCAAGCAAAGATATATCCGACATAGAAAATTGAGCTCTTACAAAAACAGAACCCACTCCATTATCCGTTACAGTTTGATCATCATCATCACCGTAACCAATACTCGTCTCTCCTTCCAACCATTGGGTATCGTCAAAATTCAATTTATTCCAATCCTCATCAATAGGACTATTTGGAATAATATATTTCACTCTATCGCCTCTATTGATTAATGTGCGTGCTGAGGGAGCTATCGACTTATCTTTGCCAGATGCCCATATGACTTGATATTCACCTGGACCAATTTCTGTATTTCGAAATTGCCATTTTTCTGGCTTGTTTAGTTTATCTGTTAAAGCCCAACCTTCTAAATTCACCGGCGATTGGCTATTATTAAACAATTCGATCCAATCAGGAGAATCACCATAAACATCTTCAAATATTGAGTTTGAGGCACTAGCTTCATTTAACACTACTTGAGCTTGCGCATCCAATAATACTGAAGTCAATAACATCAATCCGATAATAAAAAACAGCCTGTAATGTGATTTTGCGTTCATGGTCTTACAAGTTACACAAACTTGTCGTGCATCGTTTCAATAAAATAAAATATTTGAACGGCTTACTTTTTATATTTTATAATACGATCTCCAGTTTCCACAGGTTTCCCTTCAATTAATGTTTTTACAATATCATCCACAAAAATCACTTTGCTTCCATCTATTATTGCATTGATATCATTTGTAAACTCCACTTCTCCTGGACAATAAATGATTGTTTTAACTTGATCGCCAAACATCTGCTTAATCATTTCCAACTTTTCATCACCTTCTTTCATGTATTTCAATGACTCCATCAGAATTTTAAACTCCGCATCGTTTTCCATCTCTTCTTCAAAAGGTTTCATAAAATCATTTCTTTGTACTCTTACAACACCATTCTTATAATCAGTTTTGTAGCGCACAAATATTGAATTCAGCTTTTCAACTTCCTTAGATGTTCCTCTTGTTTTGGCTTCTATAAATTTATTAAAATTTTCAAACATCAATTTCTTTTCATCAGCAGAATCATAATCTATAATCATTCGCAACACCCCCTCCTCTTTTTCAGAATCAACACTTACATCCACAACAAATTTTTTCATAATTTCAGAGTGCTTATAAAGTGCTTTTATTGAATCTGGCGCTGCATCATAAAAATTAAATGTTGTGTCAATTTTCCCTGCTTCGCTTGCCTTTTTATCTTCTTCTCCTAGTTCAGATTCTATCATCTTTCCCGCCATAGCATACATTTCGCTTAAATCAATTTCAGTTTTAATTTTCCCAGAACCGTTTTTATTGATCCACAATTCTGTTTTAGTGGGTGCACATGATAACACAAATAGAAAGGTCATTGCTAAATAAAAAAGTTGTTTCATATTTAAGATTTCATTTTATTATTAAATAATGTAAAATATGTAATAAGATTCTTTGATTAAAACTGTTGAAGCATTTATTTAAAAAGCAGGATAATATATTTAATAATGGTCACTTCAAGAATCTCCAAAATAGCTGTATCTATTTGATAATTATTAACACTAAATCAATCTGTTAAAAATGTTTTTCCTATTTATCCTCTTAGATAAATATCCGTTACTTTTTGATTATTAATGTATTCTACAAAAGTTCAATTAAATAAGAATAAGCGCTAGACCCAGTATTTACTAGACTTTTATAATGATTGTTGGTTAAATGGTGCATAAATACTTATTCCCAATATCGTTTTTACATGTGAAACATACGATATTTGCGAGAACTGAAATGATACTAAATATGGTTACTGTCGAAAAATATCAACCGAAAAATAAAATCCGAATTGTAACAGCTGCCTCTCTATTTGATGGGCATGATGCAGCCATTAATTTAATGCGCCGCATCATTCAATCTACGGGTGTGGAAGTTATTCATTTAGGTCATGACAGATCAGTTGAAGATGTAGTCAATACTGCCATACAAGAAGATGTACAAGCGATAGCCATGACATCTTATCAAGGTGGGCATAATGAATATTTTAAATTTATGTATGATCTCCTGCAAGAAAAAGGTGCTGGACATATTAAAATTTTTGGCGGTGGAGGTGGTGTCATTCTGCCAAGCGAAATCAAAGATTTAATGGACTACGGAATCACAAAAATTTACTCTCCTGATGACGGCAGAGAAATGGGCCTACAAGGCATGATAAATGACCTGGTACAAAAATCAGATTTTCCAGTGGGCCAAACTTTAAATGGTCAAGTTCAAAAATTAGAAAGTAAAAACCCTGGAGCAATTGCACGCTTAATTTCCGCGGCTGAAAACTTTCCTGAAGTGGCTAAAGAAAGCCTAGAAATTATACATAAATCGAACGCAGATAAAAATGTTCCAGTTTTAGGTATTACTGGTACTGGTGGTTCTGGAAAATCATCGTTGGTAGATGAATTGGTAAGACGATTTCTTTTGGACTTTCAAGACAAAACAATTGCTGTTGTTTCTGTTGATCCTTCAAAAAGAAAAACGGGTGGTGCTCTGTTAGGTGATAGAATAAGGATGAACGCTATCAACAACTCACGTGTCTACATGCGCTCACTCGCAACACGTCAAAGCAACTTGGCGTTATCCAAATATGTCCACGAAGCTATAGAAGTCATTAAAGCCGCTAATTTTGATTTGATCATATTAGAAACATCAGGCATCGGTCAATCCGATACAGAAATACTAGACCACTCTGATGTTTCCCTTTATGTAATGACGCCAGAATTTGGTGCGGCTACACAATTAGAAAAAATTGACATGTTGGATTTTGCTGACATTGTCGCCATCAATAAGTTTGATAAACGTGGATCATTAGATGCATTGAGAGATGTCAAAAAGCAATACCAACGCAATCATAATTTATGGGAAACCGATCCGGCTACTTTGCCTGTTTTTGGCACAATAGCCTCACAGTTCAATGACCCCGGAATGAATACACTCTACCGCAAGGTCATGGATACCATAACTGAAAAAACAAAAATCAACCTGCACTCAGACTTTACCACTTCTGATGAAATGTCAGAGAAAATTTTCATCATACCTCCTGCACGCATAAGATATCTTTCTGAGATAGCTGAAAACAATCGCGCCTATGATAAAACAGCTGTACAGCAAGTTGATGTCGCACAAAAATTATATGGTATACATAAGACAATTGAATCTGTTCACGGTCAAGAAGTGGGCATAAGCAAATTAGGTCTCGAAGAAATAACAGCAACAGAAGAAAACAAAGAATTCTTATCCTTATTATACAAAGAGTTCGATCGGGTGAAAATGAATTTGGATCCTTACAACTGGGAAGTTATTCTACAATGGCCAGAGAAATTAAAAAAATACAAAGACCCCATTTTCATTTTTAAAGTCAGAGACAAAGAATTAAAACTAGAAACACACACTAAATCTTTATCTCAATCAGACATTCCTAAAGTTGCCTTGCCAAAATTTCAAGCTTGGGGAGAAATACTACAATGGAACCTACAAGAAAATGTTCCGGGAGAATTTCCTTATACCTCAGGCCTCTACCCTTTTAAAAGACAAGGTGAGGATCCCACACGAATGTTTGCAGGTGAAGGTGGACCTGAAAGAACCAATAAACGTTTTCACTATGTGAGTTTGGGCCTACCTGCCAAAAGATTATCAACAGCATTTGACTCTGTCACACTCTATGGAAATGATCCAGGACACAGACCAGACATTTACGGAAAAATTGGTAATGCAGGCGTGTCCATCTGTTGCCTTGATGATGCCAAAAAACTATATTCTGGATTTAATTTATCAGATCCAAAAACTTCTGTGAGCATGACCATCAATGGTCCTGCGCCAATGCTTTTAGGTTTCTTTATGAATGCGGCTATTGATCAGCAATGTGAGCTTTATATTAAAGCCAATGGTCTTGAGGATCAGGTGAATCAAAGAATAAAGAATATTTACAAAGATGGAGATAGACCAAAATACATAGGAGACTTACCAGAAGGTAATGATGGATTAGGATTGATGCTTTTAGGTGTTACGGGAGATCAAGTTTTAGAAAAGGAGGTTTACGATAAAATAAAAGCAGACACTTTAACTCAAGTGCGCGGAACGGTTCAAGCAGATATTTTAAAAGAGGATCAAGCTCAAAATACTTGTATTTTTTCAACTGAATTTGCATTGCGTCTTATGGGCGATGTCCAACAGTATTTTAATGATAACCATGTTAGAAATTTTTATTCTGTCTCTATCTCAGGATACCATATTGCAGAAGCAGGTGCCAACCCTATTTCACAATTGGCCTTTACATTAGCCAATGGATTTACATATGTCGAATACTATTTGAGTAGAGGCATGGACATTAATAAATTTGGACCCAACTTATCTTTCTTTTTCTCAAATGGCATAGATCCAGAATATGCGGTTATTGGACGTGTTGCTCGACGCATCTGGTCAAAAGCATTAAAGCATAAATATGGTGCTAACGCCCGTGCACAAATGCTCAAGTATCACATTCAAACTTCAGGCAGATCATTACATGCCCAAGAAATTGACTTCAATGACATCCGTACAACGCTACAAGCATTGTATGCGATTTATGACAACTGCAACTCATTACACACGAATGCATATGACGAAGCGATCACGACACCTACTGAAGATTCAGTCAGACGTGCGATGGCTATTCAGTTGATTATTAACAAAGAGTTGGGTTTAGCTAAAAATGAAAATCCGCTCCAAGGTTCATTCATTATTGAGGAATTAACAGAACTTGTAGAAGAGGCTGTGCTTTTAGAATTTGACAGATTGACGGAGCGCGGAGGTGTGCTTGGCGCAATGGAGACGATGTACCAAAGAAGTAAAATTCAAGAAGAGAGCATGTATTATGAACACCTCAAACATAGTGGCGAATATCCAATAGTTGGTGTCAATACATTTTTAAGTTCAAAAGGTTCACCCACTATAATTCCTGGAGAGGTCATTAGAGCAACGGAAGAAGAGAAACAAGATCAGATTAAAACTGTTGAAAATCTGCAAAAAAGGTCTGAAGAACAATCAAAGGACTTACTGAAAAATTTACAGCAAACAGCGATTCAAAATGAAAATCTTTTTGAAGCACTGATGGACGTCACCAAGAAATGTTCTCTCGGTCAGATTACCGATGCGCTGTTTAAGGTTGGTGGACAGTATCGCAGAAACATGTAATTATTTATGCGCATTATTTCAACTGTGCCTTCACAAACAGAATTACTTTACGACTTAGGTCTTTCAGATGAGGTTGTGGGTATAACCAAATTTTGCGTCCATCCAGATTCATGGTTTAGATCCAAAACAAGAATTGGTGGCACTAAAAATTTGCATATAGAGAAAATCATAGAACTACACCCTGATCTTATTATAGCCAATAAGGAAGAAAACACGAAAGAACAAATTGAAACTTTATCCAAGCATTGTAAAGTTTTTGTTTCTGAAATCAAAACTGTTGAAGATAACCTTGGACTCATCACACAAATTGGGCAACTCACCAAAAAGGTTTCTGAAGCTAAAGTTTTACGAGACAAATTTCAATTAGCCATTAACAGTTTCACACATGCACCGTCCTTGAATGTCGTTTATTTAATTTGGAAAGATCCTCTTATGGTAGCGGGTGGAGACACTTATATAAATTCGACATTGGAGTTATGTGGATTTAAAAATGCTTTCAAGAGTTATAACAGATATCCAGAAACCTCAATAGAAGAACTCCAAACTAAGGACTTGGATCTTGTCTTTTTATCTTCTGAACCATTCCCTTTTAAAGAAAAAGATCAAGTCGAATTCTCGAATTTTTTTCCTGACGCACGCGTTACGATTGTAGATGGCGAAGCTTTCTCTTGGTACGGGTCTAGATTAATTAAAGTGTTACCCTACTTGAGAGACATTATTTCACGTTTTTAAAATTATCTTCCCACATAAAATTTTGACTAAATCCGATTGTCAAAACATCCTCACCGTTAAAAATTTTCTCACCTCCTTTCGTCATAAATTAAAATTTGCCAGCAAAAGAAATAAGAAATTATTTCTTGATACATTTCAATACAACAGATTTTTATATCCGACGTAGTGACGAAGGAGCTATGGCGTGATAGCATTTATGTAAAAGCAGTAACTTGAGAACTCACAAAATCACAACAAGTTATGAGCAAACAAGTCACTAAAGATTCTCCTA
>ENA-ORXM01000854-ORXM01000854.1-marine-metagenome-genome-assembly--contig:-NODE-854-length-47334-cov-45.516897_pt1 | contig 47334 bp, 21 predicted proteins | sample MGYA00237867_ERZ511480 | MGnify/ENA primary metagenome ERZ511480 (study PRJEB26309, sample SAMN06266103) | marine metagenome | isolation source: Algal blade | place: United Kingdom:Sidmouth, United...
TGATATTAGATCGCATTGGGCTATTGAAAATAAACTACACTGGACTTTAGATGTAGGATTTTCTGAGGATGCTTCAAGAAAAAGGGCTGGAAATGCTGCGCAGAACTACTCAATTATCTTAAAAATCGCTTTAAACTTGATGAAAAACGAAAAAACTGAAAAACAAGGAATTCAAGGAAAAAGACTCAAAGCTGCTTGGAATAATGAATATCTGTTAAAAATATTGAATGTTAAAGTATGATTTTGCCCTGAGATCGTTGCAAGGCGATTATAATTTTATGGATTGATTTTGTATTTTGCTTATATGAAATTAATCTCTCAAGCTACCTTAGCCGACAGTATTTGTGATTTACGCACACGCAAAATCAAGAAGCAATTTTTCACACAAATAAATACACTTTTAGATTGGGAATCTATAAGTTTGATTATTGATACTTATTACAAAAAGGGCACAAGTGTTACAGGTAAACCTAGTTATGATGGGCTTTTGTTATTTCTCATGTGTCTTTTGCAAACGTGGTATGGTTTGAGTGATTACGAAATTGAAGATAGAATTAATGACAGTATTTCCTTTAGTTATTTTTGTGGATTAACCATAGATCAAGTGGCATCAGATCATAGTACCTTAAGTCGTTTTCGTACATCATTGACAAATTCGGGCGCTTATGAGATTTGATTTAAGACCATTAACATTCAATTAGGATCTCATAATATTATTGTGAAAACAGGCGCCATTGTAGATGCCAGTGTTTATCGATACCCCTTTAAAACCTAAAGGAAAAACGAATCACAAAGTTACCGCAGATCGTAAAAATGAGCAAGAAGTAGAAGTTACAAAAGAGTACGCTGATAGCGTAGATAAAGACGCCTCTTGGATTAAAAAAGGAGGCAAATATAGATATGGCTATAAAAAGCATCATGTTACCGATCCAGAAGGTTTAGTCCTTGGAGTTCTTACTACTAAAGCGAACATTAATGAAATAACTAATCTAAAAGAAGTTCTAGATACTGCTGATCTACCAGAAAACATACTTTTAAAAGCAGATAAAGGCTATAAATTAGAAAAGAATGATAAAATTCTAAAAGAGCGAAAACTCAAAAATCATATTCTAAAAAAGGCTAGAAAAAATAAGCGTTAACAAATTGGGAAAAGAAATTCAATAAACTCGTGGGAGCCATAAGATTTAAAGTAGAACGTACTTTTGGAGGAATTAAAAGATGGTTTTCAGGTGGAACCGCAAGATATAAAGGAATGGAAAAATGCATACCCAAAACCTTATGGAAGCTATGTGTTACAATTTATATCGAAGCCCTGGGATAATTGCGTTTAATTTTGAAAAATAAGAGAAAAAGCAGTAAAAAAACTACTGTTTTACCATTGATACTGATCAAAAACCACCATAAATCTTTAAAATAGAAAACTATAACAGAAAGTACCTATTTATATGAGCCTTTTGCAACGGTATCGGTCTCTTATCGTATGACTAAATAATTACAATCTACAAAAAACGGTGGGCTTTAGAAGGATATCATAAATCGATTAAAAGTAATACGGGCTTTGCAAAATCCCCAACAAAAAAAACCAGCAACATAAAGGAATCATTTTGTCTTATCCATTGTAGTATACATTAAACTAGAATGGCTAAAACAAAGAATAGGGAAAAACCATTTTGCCTTGAAAACACAAATTTATTTAGCAGCTCAAAAAGCTGCTCTCAAAAAACTTCAAGAATTATCAATACCCAAAGCTGCTTAAATCAATTTTTTAGGTTTTTTGTGCATAATATGAGTTTATAATTAAAATTTGTACTTTATGTAAACCTACAAGTAACTTTTGTATTTATAAGTTGAATGCAGGTTTCGAATAATAACTTTTTTCAATTAACATTAAAATTTTAAATAGCTTTTAACTTTTTTTGAACATGGAATCAGTAATTTTCAAGCTTAATAAAAAACAGAATCTTTTTTATGAAATATACGAATCTACCAAGAACTAATATTAAAGTAAGCAAACTATGTTTAGGAACAATGACTTGGGGTATTCAGAATACAGAAGCTGAAGGACATGAGCAAATGGATTATGCTGTAGAGCAGGGAATCAATTTTTTTGATACTGCTGAATTATATCCCGTTCCCTTTGATATTAATAAACAAGGGGATACTGAAAAAATAATTGGTACTTGGCTCAAAAGACACCATAACCGTGATAGAGTTGTTTTGGCTACTAAAATTTTAGGACCTCGTGAATTTGTAAAAAACGTACGCCCTACTATTGATTTTAGTAAAGCTTCACTGGAAGATGCGATCCACAAATCGTTAATAAGGTTGCAGACTGATTATATTGATTTATATCAACTTCACTGGCCTGATAGAAACACCAATTTTTTTGGCTTATTAGACTATAAACATAAAGAAAATGAAGCGTGGAGCGATAATTTTAATGAAACACTGCACAATTTAGAAGTATTTGTAAAACAAGGGAAAATAAGAGAAATAGGTGTATCTAATGAAACCGCATATGGTGTTATGCGTTATACTGAAGAGGCTCGTAAAGGTGCTATTAAAATTAAAACGGTACAAAACCCATATAGTCTCTTAAACCGTAAAGATGAAATTGGATTGACCGAAGCCATGCTAAGAGAGGATATAGGGCTTTTGGCTTACTCTCCTTTGGGTTTTGGTCAATTAACAGGCAAATATCTTAACGAGACGCCTAAAAACGGGCGTGTTACTCAGTTCCCTCAATTTAGCAGGTATCATAACGAAAAGTCTTTTGAAGCCACTAGAGCTTATGATAAGATCGCAAAAAAGCATGATTTAAGTCTTACTCAAATGTCCTTGGCTTTCATTAACCAGCAAGATTTTATTACGACTACTATTATTGGAGCTTCGACAACGGAACAATTAAAAGAAAATATAGGAAGTATTGATATTACACTTTCTGAAGAAGTCTTGAAAGATATTAATGAAGTACACAGGTCTATTCCTAACCCCGCTCCATAATAATACAAAAAGAAACTGCCTAAAAGCTACTTTTAGGCAAACTAATTAATGAGACCTTAAAATAATCAGGATGACTTAATGAACTCGTTTAAACTTTTTTCAATTGGCTGCAAAATGATCTTTTTCACTCACTTTTTATCATTTTTTTGTTCCGTAGCGATGCTATGCAACCATAAAATGATTTCAATTGAGCAAAAAATCTCTATTTTTCGCTTCAATCAAAAAAGTTTAAACGATTTCAATATGTTGATTTGCAATATGATCTTAGTAAAATATTAATCGAACTTGGGTTGATAACTAATAATTGCTAAGATGGAGTGCTGAAAGTCAATTGGCGTATTCAGAAAATGGAGCATCTTTTAGAAATTACATTCATAAAAAAACCCAAGATTTGAATCTATCAAATCTTGGGTTTACTAAAATGTTTAGTGCTTATATTTTTAAGTTATAGAATAAATAGGACACAACAAAATTTTATAATTACCAAACTTTTTAAAGTTATCTTATATTACAATTACTATTCCATTGTTGACAACAATGAATTACACTGCTTATAATCAATTATTTTTTCTGAAACATAATTCTTCATAACGTGGGAATTCATATTTTTATTTAGCTCAAACGAAGAACCGTTTGGTAGGTGTACCATTCTAAATCCTTTTTTTAAAGATGTTAATTTTACTTTTTTACCATCTTCCTTAACAAGGTTCCAACTTTGGTCGTTTTCTTGATAAATAAGTTTTGTTACAACCCCTAAGTGTCTACCGTCTATTACTTTTATATCAAATTTATTTTTGGTTGCTGTAATTGCATATGTACTGTTCTTTCCCTTTACAATTTCAGTTTCAGACTCTCCTTCACTCATGGCCAAAGGATTTTTTCCATCCCAAAATTCAATTGTATTAAAAATTACTAGATCTCCTAAAGAGGCTATTTGATATACTGGAATAATCCAAAGTGCAATAAAAATAATTTCATTTCCAAATTTGTTATTTGTAGCGTTTTGATTCCATTCTCTAAGCCCATTAAAAGCACTAAAGGAACCAATACAACTTGTAAACAATACACTACTACACAATAACATTAATATAATTTTACTTTTCATAATTAAGATATTTAAGATTCAAAAATAATATTATAACTAAAAAATATTGATTCGAATAAAATAAAAATTGCCTTAAAAAGTACATCCACAAGTACTTTTTCTACACCCAAAATCAATTCCTAGCGTTATTAAATGAGAGCCACCACTAGAAGCCTGAAGTATCTCATTTGTATTAATCTGATATCCGTAAGCAAAATAAAAGTTCCCTTTTTTTAAACCTAACAATGGAGATGCTGATAATGGTTTAAATGATTGATCAATGATACCTCTTACTGAAACTCCTCCCCAAAAATAACTGTCTTTAAAAAACTTACGAACCTTAAAATTCAAATCCAAGGTTGAACGTGTATCACTAGCAAAATTGCGATATAGCGCTGAAGGCTCAAATTGGAGACCTTTAAAAATATTGTCAAATGTAAAACCTCCGTAGACATAGTAATTTTGAAGCTCTTCTGGCTCCGTTTCGTCCAAGTCTTTTAATGTTCTATTAATTAAATTAATTGCATTAGCCGTTACAAAAAATGATTTTATCCGGTATAATAAACTTACATCAAAATTGTGATTATTGGAATTAAAATCCCCTCCTATACCTACTCCCGTTTGGTTAAACCGAGAAGAATCAATACTAAACTGTGAATATTTATAACTAATTCCAAAAGACAAATATTGCTTATTATATTGGGTTAAAGTAATATGATGTGCAAAAGATGCCTGTATCCCTTTTTGTGAAGTAAAACCATTGCTGTCATTAAAAATTACTGCACCAATACCTGATCTATCGGCTATTCGACCATCAATCGAAAAACTTTGTGTACTTGGAGCATCTTCAATACCTACCCATTGCTCAAACCCAGAAAAACGGGCTTGCCAACAATCTCCAATACCAGCATAAGATGCAGATAACAAATACGGATTATCTGCAATATATTGATTAATTATGGGTAATGTTACCTCTTGGGCTTGGGAAGCCCAGCCCATAATCAACGATGCAATAACTATTAATTTCTTTTTCATTCCGTTTATTGTTTGCTACGATAAAGTGTAAAATGTCCTGTGAATTCTCTTCCTCTCCTATCATTAAGCTTAATTAAATACCAATAGTCTCCTGTAGGCATAAGATTTCCTTGGTAGGTACCATCCCAACCTTCTCCATCACTTCTATCTTTAATCCCTTTAAATTGCTCTAATAATCTACCATAACGATCAAATACTAATACATCAATATTACTAAAATCAACAAATTCATCTTCTGGGTTAATCCTTTCGCCATCTCCCTGAGAAGAAGGTACGGATAAAGAAGGTACGGTTATTATTCCTGTTGCTGGAACTAATGTTCCTCCAGTTACTAAACCGCCCTGTCTTGTACCTCCTGTTACGGTACCATTTTCTATGATTCTAACTGTTGTTACAATATTATCTCCCGTACCAGTTGTTGTTGTTTGCAATGTAAAGCCACCTGTAGTGGTTCCACCTGTGGTGACTCCTCCTTCAGTAGTGCCACCCGTAGTTACAGAAGTTCCTACTGTTGTAGTTATAATTGTTGTTCCACCTGTAGAGGTTTTATTAGTTGGTACTTCTGGGCCAGAGACTCCACCTGTAATAATTCCTCCCACAGTTGTACCACCAGTAACAACAAATGGATTACCTGGGCTACCATCTCCAGTAATTGTTCCTCCAGTGGTGGTTCCACCTGTTACTGTTCCTCCTGTAGTTTGTCTTACCGTAGTTGTACCATCTGGCTTAATCGTAGTAATTACAGTAATTCCACCCGTAGTGGTTCCGCCTGTAACTTGCGAGCCTGTTGGAGTACCTCCAGTAGTAGTTCCTTCAATAGTTATTGTAAACACAATATCTCCTCCTTCTATAAGCACGCCGTCTTTTGGAAAATCTTCTATTGCTGTTCCAAATGTTAAGCTTTCTGGATACCATCTTCTTATTGATGAATCTGTTTCACTACCTCCTGCTGGATTAAATACATTGGGAACAGTAATATCTATAAAATTCAACCTAATTGCTGATAAAAATACCGTACAATCATTTGAATCTTCTACAGAAACACTAAACACACCTGAGTCTTCAATGGTAAAAATAGCTCTCCCTCTAAGGTCTGTTCTAACTGGTATTACTCCACCAGTTGCTTCGTTGTTAATCTCATACTTATAATCAGGACTACCTCCCTGAGCTGTTACTCTATACTCATTAAGACCTACTAATTCGTACGGTAAACCTGTTTGATCTCCATTTTCATCTACTTCTCTTCTAATACTAAGTGGTATAAATACATCTAACTGCTTACGTACTATACCTACTTCAACTCCTGAAGAATCGACACCTAAGTTATTTGAATCACAAACAACTAAATTTAAAGGGTTAATATATCTAAGTGTTACTTCAATATTTCCACCTTTTACATTGTTAAAGATATTGTTTCCTCGTTCTCCCAAGGCAATTGTTCCTTCAGAGGTATTTTCTAGAACATAAGTAATATTTTCTGGTATTAAAGTACTCTCATCTCGTAGCTTTACTGTAACTGTATAGTCACTAGTCTCACAATTAAATTGTTCGCTAAATGTAAAACCTGTTAAATCTGGTACTTCAAAATTAATTGCATTCGATACTTCATTACAAACTCTTAAAACCACATCTCCATCAACATTACGGTCTTGAACGTAAGTTCCTGTAGCTGCTGCTTGAGCAAGATCATACTTTTCGTTTCCAGAATCTACCACAACCACTTGGTACCTATGGTTATTCTTTAATAAATCACCATTCTGATCAGTCGTAACAGTAAAAGTATCTCCAGAAGTTGTTAAAACTCTTACAGGATCTCCCCATACATCTATTTCAGGAAAAATAACTTCATCTGGGGTGTCTTTATCCAAATCTAATATTCTATAAAAATAAGGTGGTGTACCTCCAGTAACACTATACCTTACTGATCCATTTTGTTCTCCACAGGATGGTTGTATGCGATCTGCTACAATTTCGTTTAATACTAATGGTGTTTTATCATCAATTATAAAAGGAATTGGTTCTAACGGACAATCATTACCTGTTACCAATAATTGATAGTTCCCGACCATTAAGTTCGAAATGGTTACAGTTCTGTTTGCACTAGGTGTGGTTCCAATATTTAATAGCCTACCAATACCTGTTTTTCTAACATCAAATACCCCTCCTTCTTCTCTTATTATTGTAATTGAATATTGTCCTGGATCGTTAATATCAAGATCGGTTGGCAACGCTTTAATTGGGAACGATATATTAACCTCTGCATTATCGTCGCCAGCACATACTGGTAGAGTTATATCTATTGTTGGTACAATTTCAGAATGTTCAAGAATTTCAAATGGTTTATATACCACGTCACAATCCCCAGAAGTTACTTTGTACACATAAGTAGCGTTTGATGGGTAAACTCCAGGAATCAATGTTTGTAAACTTCTTATATTTTCAAATCTACTAACACCATCTCTCCTTGCTGTTTGTAAAATTACGTTTACATTAACGTTAGTACCCGTTTCATCAACTACTGGTGCTATTTCAGTAAACCCTCCTACACTTCCAGACGGAATAGCAATATGGATACTGTAGCCATAACCCGAAACACCACCAATTACATTGCCATCTACATCCACAAAATCAGTGTCCTCAAAACACAATACAACTCTATCTTTTTGTCTTGGAGTTATTTCGTATTCAATGTCTGTTGGTGCATTGTTCCCTCTAACTTGGTAGAATGCGGTACAATTATTAAGGTCAGTTGCTCTAAAGTAATTTACACCTGGTTCAATATCAAATTCTCTATTTCCCAATCCAGGACTATTATTAGTCGCTGTTGCTGTTATTGGAAAAACCCTACTTCCATCTGTGTTTCTTGCTAATAGCTCTACCGTTATTGTTCCTGTACCTCCACTCACATTAATGCGTGTGCGTTGAGAGTTAATACAAGTTATAGCTCTCAAAGCATCCGGCTCTTGGAATGTTACTTGAGTGGGCTTAACAATTTCTTGTCCTAATGATCTTGGTGTTGTTGGCACACAGCCAAATTGATCCGTTACTTCTACAAAGTAAAAGGCTGGTGTTGCAACATCTCCTGCAATTACCGTAAACACATGTGATCCTGTTGTTTTAACTTTGGATACTTCAACTAAATTTACTGTTCCTGATATATCATCTGCTTTGAGAAGAGTAAAAGTGAATTCAGTAACTCTAGGATCTACAGATGAAGCAGCAACAGTAATAGTTCCTGTATTTACATTGTTACATTGCGGTGAAACTGGTACTACACTATCCAAAGTTGGAAGTGTCGTAAATTCTTCTGGAGTAACCATTTCAGGCATTGTTAAACAGCCTGTACTATCCTTAGCAACAATTGTAAATGTTTGTATTGTACTTAATTGTGGTATTGCTGACCCAAAGAATCCAGTGGTATTAGGTGTTGGATTGCCATCGGTAGTGAAACCTACAATAAGACCACTAACAGAACCTGTTAACTGATACTCATAAGGAGGAACTCCCATAGTAGCTGTTGCTTGGATCGTAGTTGATGTATCCACACAAGTTATTGGTGCAGCTGGTGCCACGCTAAGCATTACTGGAGCTGCAACATCTCTAATTGGAGCTGTTAAAGTTGTAGTACACAACGTATTTGCACTAGTAGATGTACCTGTACCATCGACAGCAGTAACAATTAACTCGTAATTTCCTGCTCCTAAAAGTACTGGTGGCCTAACTTCAGTAGCTGGTACTACTGTTGGGTCAATTCTAGTTACTGGTGTTGTACCGCCAGGGCCTGCTCCTATGACTGGGTAAACTACTGCACCCGAACTGTCTAGTAATTGATACGTGATAAAACCATCAAAGTCCTCTACAGCAAAACTAATTTGCTGATCCGTATCTCCTAAACAAGTTACTTGTGGGGTTCCTATTAGTCTTACTCTTAATTGATCCAACTCTTCTATTTCATACACATCAGAAGTATCGGTACACATTGATGCTTCGTTAGTTGCAACAAATTCATAAGTACCTACTCCTGAAAACTCAAAGAAAACCTCAGCTTCAGCAGTTCCTGTATTTGGAACAATAACTCCCGTTTGAGGGTTTGTAGAAATAGTAGCTGGACTTCCACTTAATGGAATAGCTTCAAAAGTGAAGCGTTCTCCAGGATTACCATTTACTACTACGCGTACTCTTTCATTTGTAGTACAGCTATAGGCACCTCCATTGGTGGCTGAAGTATCCCTTTGTGCAACGGTTACTGGTAAATTAAATACTGGAACAGTTAACATTGTAGCTCCTCCATTTATATCTGGATAACCACAAGTGGTAATACTCGAATCTATAAATTCCACCTGAAAATCTCCATTAATTGAGGGGATATCTATTTGAAGAGGTACAATAGGTGTGGCTCCTGGTCTTGTTTCTACAATTTCTACAAATGCTCCACTTGGTGTAGTACCATCGGGAGTAATTCTATAAAAATAAGGCCTAACTCCGTTTAAATCATTTACCGAAATTCTAATAAATGATGAAGTAGTAGTTGTTGTTGTACAACTTCCTGCTTCACCTGTAGCGATAATTGCTGGTGGAGTGTAGGCAGGCTCTGCATCTATTACTTGGGATGCTGGATAAACCGTATAACATCCATTATTTATCACAAAACCAACATATACTCCTGCACCCAAGTTTTCAAAAAGATTTAATTCGCCAACTCTTGGTAGCGCTGACCCTGCTCCATCGTATCCTGTTGTTCCAGGCGATACAGGTGCCGCTGTAGGATTTGTTGCTATAAATGCATCAGCATTTAATACCGTATCAAAACCATATAGCTCAAAAGTTTCGGGTGAGGCTGGTGTGTCCCCTGCTGGCGATGTTTGTAATCTCAAGCGTAAACTTGCGTTTGAACCACCACTACAACTAATTTCACTAACTAATTCAATATCTCTAGGGATCGATTTTGCAACTGGAACCCCTCTAACAGTATTGGATACTCCAACACAAATTGGTGGTGTAGGAGCAATTGTTCCAAAATCGTCTGTTACTCTAACAAAATAAGTTGTTCCTGCTCGTAACGGACTTGCTGAGCTATCTTGAATGAATGTAAAACTATCTGTAGCAATAGTTGCTAAAGGTCTTACCTCTGTATTCAATACTGTACTAACTCCTTGCTCAAGCAGGTCGTATCTCAATGTACGAGTCCCTGCAATAAAACCTCCTGTAACATTCGCAGTCACTCCTGATAATGTTCCATCACACTCTACTGAACCTGTAGTAGCTATTACTTCTAATTCGTCAAAAATAGTAATGGTTTCGCTTACATTACATCCGTTAACATCCGTAACACGGATATTAAATGTTCCTCTGTTTGGTATAATAACACTACTTGTACCATCTACAGCACCTGTATTTACGGTATTAGCATTAGCTACAACTATTGCCGCTCCTGTACTATCTAAAATATCAAACGTATATGGAGCACGTGTAGTATCGTAATTAGTTACTTCTACATCAATAGGAAAATTAGGGCCATTACATTGGTTGTTACTAAATACTGAAGCTAAAGAAGCTATTGTTGGTTCTGGATTGATTGCTATAGTAACATCTATTGGTCCTTTTAGGGTACAACTTGAATTATCCCGAACGTATAAATCCCAGTCTGGATTTATCGCAAAGTCGCGTTCAAAAGTAATTTGATCAAAGAAATCATCTGTAGCATCCGTTTCGGAAACAAAAGTTGGTATAATTCCATCTTCAACCAAAGCAAATAAATATCCATTGGTATCCGTTGGAGTAGTTGGATCAAATAATATACCTCCTGAAGCTGTAACAGTTACTGTTGCCAATTGAGCTGTTCCTGCAAAACTCACACAACTTGCATTAGTCTGAGAAACTACTGAAGGGTCTTGAAGTTCTGGGGCTTGAAGTAGCTCCAAAATTGCAGACTCATCCCCACAAATTCCTCCAGGCTCGTCTACTCTAACTTTATAGCGTCCTGCTGGCAAACCGTTAAATGTTTGTGTTCCTGCTCCAGCAATTACGGTAACTCCCATCCTAGGGTTCGGAAGCACTGTCGGAAGCGTGATTATATTATCATTAGCATCTAATAAGGTAACATCAAAAGTAGCAGCTCCCGAAGTTCTTACTTCAAAATCTACTATCAAACGTCCCTCTACTGGTGTTCCTGTGGGAGGGCAAAATGAATCGTTTACAATCCTTACATTCGTTATATCCACTAAGTCAATATCTGATCTTAAATTAACCACCGTATTACATTTAGAAACGTCATCAATAATTTCTAAACTATACGATGTATTTGATGCCAATCCTGTAATGGCAAAATACGTTCCTTCAGTACCTGCTGTAGGGGTAAATGGAATTAACGCTTGCTGTGCTGTACTTAAATCAGTGTAAGCAAATACATCATCTGCAGGAATTGAAGGATCTAAAGGAATTCCTGTTCCAGAAGCTGCAGATTCTATAAATGGAGTAGTTGCTCCTGAAATTCGAAACAACGCTATTACTCCTCCTCCTGACGAATCACAATCACTATATACTGGTGGTCCTACTGTTACTGGAGATGCCGATCGTACTTCTCTAAAGAAAGATACTGGCGCACATCCTGCTGTAGCATCGCTTACTCTAATTTCATATCGACCTACTTCTAATCTTCCAAAAGTAATTGTTCTACTTGGAGTTGTTGCTGTACCGTCGTCTGCAGCATCTATATCATCCGTAGCTGTAGCTACTTGGGTATTTGTTGCTGTATCAAAAATGGTATATATAAAATTGGGTCCTCCTCTAAGGATAGATAGTCTAACTGTACCATTATCATTTGTTGGTACAATAGCTGGTGGTATAATTTCACAAGTAACTGGTGTAGAATTAATACTTCCTAATTGGATTGAATTATCATTAATTGTTTCCTGCTCTGGCATTGATTCACAACCATTTCTATCCTTAACAATGTAAGTAAATGTTTTTGCTGTGGTAGAGGTTACTGAAGTTACATTTGTAAAGAAATTAGTTGGTTCTGGCGAGGGTCTGCTTGTTCCTTCAAAAAATGCATAGGTAAAAGGACCAACGCCTACAGTTGGTGCTTGCACTGTTATTCTACCAGTGTCTCCTTTACAAGCAATATTGGTAACAATCGCACCTGCAACTGGTGTTTCTGGAAAGGAAAAATTAAATTCTCGTAAAGTAATTGTACAATTATTATTATCAGTAACTCTAAATATAAAAAACTTGTCTTCATCAATCTCTGCTACCTCAAAAGGAAACCCAGTTGTAAAAGGCACAAATAAAGAAGTAGGATCTGCCCCTGAACTATTTAATTTTGCAACTTCATATCTATATGGTGGTGTTCCTCCTGTAGGGGAGTATGTAATTTGCCCTACGGTTCTAGCCTGTGGCATTGCTGGTGGCGAAACGGAACTACATACAGGTTCTACACGAACTCCATTTGGATTTGCTACCGTTAATGGTGGCACAATAGTAACTGGTGAAAAAGCAAATGGACAATTATTTTGATCTATAATTTCAAAAATATATGTTCCTGAGGTATTTATACTGGTATCTATAATACGTGTACTAGAAATATCACCTGAAAAAGCTCCCGGCGTAGACGAAGATTCAAATACTCTATATCTGAATGGTGTTTGACCTGATGTAATGTCAATTTGAACTTCAATTGGATTTGCTGAAGCAGGGATTGATAAACATTCATTATTTACATTAATTGTTCCAGCAATTGCGTCTGGTACATCAATTAAAAATGCAATTTCACTATCACAACTATCCCTATCTGAAACTTTTACTTTGTAAGAACCGTCCGTTATGTAATCAAAAAACTGTCTGTTTCCATTTGATGGCGGAGTAATTGGTCCTGATAGCACCACATCCAATGCATCCGTTAATGTAAATTCATAAGGTCCATTTCCTTCAGTTACTGTATACTCGACTCTTACACTTGGCGTATTTGAATTACAAGTAATTGCTGCTGTTCCTGGAGTAATAACCAAAGCATTAGGAATTGTAAAACTCCTTGGCTCAGAAAATACTAAAGTTGCTCTTGCGTCAGATCTATCCAATACCGAAACTGTATATGTTTTATCAGGTTCTAACCCTGTTAAATCAAAAGCTCCTACAGTTGATGTACCACTTTGTGGTGCACTAACACCACCAGTAACTGTAAATGAATAATCTAAAGTTGGCTTTCCTGAAACAGTTACTGTTCCTGTTCCTGCCGTATCATCATTACAAATTAACGGATCTAATACTAAATTTACTGTCAAAGGCTCTAATGGTGGGTCAATTCCTGGACATGCTGGAACCGTAATTGTACGCTCTAAAGCATTACATGTTGGTTGATTTCTATTTCGTATTCTTAATATATATGTCAATGCTGAAGTTCTACTTGCTGGTAAAGTAGGAATACCTGTTACCGTAAATGGTGTTGATCCTGTAATTACAATGTCCGTTTGCGGTTGATTAAAACTTGGTCCTGTAATTTCATAGGTAAGCACTGCATCTGTTGGATTAACTGCTAATACCTCGATACCTAAAGTAAGTGCATCGTCAGTACGATCTACATTATTACAAGTTCCCGTAGTTTCTGTAATATTAAAATCCGACAAACTTGGCACTATTGGCAATGCTAATTGTTGTAATTGAGGAACAGTAGGGCACCCTAAGGTAGATGTTTCTAAATAGGCAACGTATGCTACTGGATCAGATTCTAAATTTTCATATTCTAAATCGTTCGAAGGATTGTTAATTAATGTAGCTGCAGTGATTAATGAATAATCTTTAGCCGGAGAGGTTGCTTGTGCTACCGCCGCATTAGCATCTGAAATGTTATCAAATCGATATAACCTTGGAATTACTGGAATTCTATCTCCTGCATCCGAAATCACAAATTCAATTTCCCCATCTGGAGTTGTTGGACAAGTAGCTTGTTTTGTGGATAATGTAAATACAGGTAATTCAATTTCTGATACTTCTGCAATATCTCTCGTAATTGTACACGATCGTACTGTAGACGTTGCACTGGGATCCAGTCTATCCGTAACTCTAATATCATATGCCGTATCTGCGTCTAAAGTCAAACCTCCTACTCCATTGGTAAAAACAGCTTCAGTAATTGTATTAGAAGGTGTTTTTGTTAGTGTTTGTGATGCTACAACCGCACCACTACTTTCTAAAATTAATTCGTAAAATAACTCTCTTGATACTTCACCCACATAACCTCCTGTAACTTCTGCTGTTACATTAGCAAATTCGTCATCACAATTTACCAAGCCTACTGTAGTTGTTGCATCCAACTCTGGATAAATCCTGAAACTTGCATTTGAAATACAACTACTGTGTAAGCTACCAGCCAAAGAAACATTGTAAATTCTTCGTCCATCGTTCACTACAAGTTGACCTTCTGCAACTATAGGTGTACCAGGTAAAACAGTTAATGAAGCATTATTAACAGGTGTAATTGTTGCCCCATTAATAGTAAAATTATAATTTTGTGTACTGTCATAATTTGTAATAGTATAATCTATTGTATATGTTGAAGCTACTGTACATTCGTTACTAATATTTCCTAGAGCTAATTCTGGAGATTTGTCAAGTAAAATTTGCGCTTGTAAAGGCCCTTCAGTACAACCTCCACTCCTAACATAAACTGCAACTGTACCGAATAAATTAGCTGGTGTAGGTGATGGTCCTGCCAAAGTTATCCTAGGATCAGGGCTTGTTTCATCAACAGGTATATTTATGGTTACAGGACCCGTTGTTGGTGTCGGAAAAACAGTTAATGCATCTGGTTCTGGTATGGTTCCCTCTCTAACCACTAAATAGCTATACATTCCATTACCGCCTGTTGCACTTGCTGTAAGTATTGCAAAGCCATTACAATTTGCGGCTGTTTCTCCGACCATAAATCCAGCTATAGGGTCATCTCGCTCGATAGTAAATTGAGTAGATACATTACTACAACTGCTACCTACTTGAGACACTCTTATAACGGCATTTTCAGATACTGATATTTCTGGTAAACCTTCTAATGTTACTTCAATTCCTTCAATACGATCTATTGTAGGAGGCATTGCTGAAGGATTTCCTGCTACAAACGTACCTGTTACTTGGTTTGGCCCTAATGGCAAAGGAGTTGTTGGTGGTACTACTTCAACAACTATGCGTTCAGTAGTATCGTCTGTAGACCCTATGCGTTGCAATTGAAGTTCGTAATCGCCATACAAAGCTGAGGACGCCATATTTACGTCACTACCTATAATATCAAAAGTTACTATAGCAGTTCCTGATGGAGGATTACAAAACCCTGTATTAGTACCTTTTACTGCAGTAACCTTTATCGATTCTGGCTGTGGTGCTGGAATATCTACTACAGTTTCACAGCTTGTAGTTGCATCTCTAACAACTATACGATACCGCCCTCCTGGTGGTAAACCTGTAAATCTAAAAAAGCGCTCTCTAATTCTTGCATCTGGATTCGCATCTGTTGCAAAAGTTGGGGTGTCTTTAAAATCTGACAATGTTGGAATTGTTATACCTGTTGGCAGAGGAACTATAGCTTCATCTGGAAAATCTGAATCCAAATATCTCGCTATATAATCTGTATCTGTAGCACTATTAGTCTGCGTAGCTGGAGGTTCTGGAAAAGGTGTTGGTGGTATAAAAATTGTATTTACACGATCTATATACATCTCAAAATTAGCTGGTGTGGCTCCCCCATCAATCACTGCATATAATTCTACGCCTGCACCACTACAAGTAGCCGTATTAAATTGTACATTAATCACATTTACGATAGGCTCTCGTGGCAATACAAACGTAAACGTTTGACTACAGTTATTTGTCGTATCAGCATCACCATCATTTAAGGTAGCCTGAATCGTATAAGTTCCAGCATCAAGTGAATTAAAGTTAACTGTACTTCCTGTCGCCGAACTCGTTACCCCATTTTGATTTGCAATAAAAGTAGTTACTACAGCACCTGAAATATCAACAGTTACTTCATTTAATACAAAATCGTATACTGCATCACTCTGTGTTCCTGGGGTCGGAAATGGTGTGCCTATTGGTACTGAAGGATTGTTAATAAACCCTCCTTGAACAACTAGTTCAATTGAACCAAGTATAATTGGGTTACATCGTGGAGGTACCTGATCCCTAGAAACCTCAGATATTTCAGAAGGCTCTTGGATTATTACAGAACCTGAAACTGAACAGTTTCGGTTTGGTTCAGTTCCTGTTACAGATCTTCTTTTAACTGTATAATTCAATGTACCAGCAGGTGGATTAGGAAATTCATTAGTTGTTAAAGTAGTACCGTTAAAAGTATATTCATAGTCTCCAATAACAGAGCCATCTGTTAAATCTAAGTTAAGTGTTAAAGTTGAAGGTCCTCCATTACATTTCGCAGGGACTAAAGTTTCGCTTAACACAATAGGTAACCTTGGATACATTGGAGTGAAAGTTACCGCCGAAGGCGCTTCACATGCAGGTGTAGCATTATCTACAATACGAACTTCAATATTTTGACCATCAAAAGCATCTGAAAATGAAAACGTTGGATTAGTTGCTGTTCCTGTTTGTGTAACTCCAACAGCAGAAGTTATATCTACCTCCGTTGCAGGGGTAGTATTAAATACTTCATACGCATAGGTTCCTGTTCCTCCAGTTACTGTAAAATTTACGGTAGCACCATCTGTTGGCAATGCTCCAGAGGCTATATCACAAGTCGGATTAACTCTGTTTGGAGCAGATACTTCAATAATAGGGTTTATTGTTACAGGTATACGTATTTGACAAGCTCCTATATCGTGATTATCATCAAAAATTACAAACTCGTAATTATTTGTTACGTTGGTTGCTGGTGTTGGTAAATCAATATCTATTTGACCTGAATTTCCTGTAATTGTAGTTACGTCAACTTGACCCCCAACATTTGAACCGTTTAAGATTTGCTGATATCTAAAATTTGGTGTACCGGTTACATCAATAAGTATATTTAGATTAGGGTCAGTACTAGTATTTGGCAAACACAAATTGGATGCTGTATTTAAAGTTGCTGTAAAACCTTCAATAGAATTTACAGTTACTGGTAAAGTTGTTGTTCCAGGACAGCTATTGGAATCCCTTACTGCAACTTGGTAGGTAATTGATCCAGTAGTTGGAACTGCCACTGTAAAAGATGTTCCATCTGGGTTTACAGGCACTACAAATGGACTATTTATGGAAAAGGTATATCCTGTTCCTGTTCCATTAGCACCTTGTACGCTAAAAGTATAGGTACCTACATTCGTACCCGTACAGGCATACTCTGGAGTATTATCTATAGTTACTGTAGGTGGTGTTGGTGCTGGTGCAACGGTAAACATTTCTTCATCCGTACAACCTGTAACTGCATCTGTTACCGTAAAGATATACATATCTGAACCAGAAGGAACAAGATTTGTGAGTGATACTGTAGCTCCTGTAACAGGAGTTGTACTTGTATTAGTAGCTATTGGAGCTCCTGTTCCTAATCGTAACTCATAAGTATATCCTGTTGAGCTTGTTCCACTAATTGTACTTGTTGCTGAACTGAGATCTCCTACACAATTTATTGTTGATGCTACTGGTCTTGTTGCATCAATTCTTATTATACTATCTACTGTTACCTCTAAAGTATCCGTACAACTTGAATTTGTAGTTGCTGTAATAGTAAACGTTCCTACTGGTAAATTAAATGATCCTGTTGTATTTGTTGTTCCTGTAATAGCTCCTTCTAAAACAGGGTCTGACGGAGTTAATGTTGCTGCTGTAACTTCATATTTAGTAATAGTACCTGAATTGTCTGCAGTAGCTAATACAATTACTGTAGTAGTGGGGTTTACATTATTTGATCCGTCACAAGTAATAGGTATAGAAGCACCTTCTACAAAAGTAGCAACCTCTGAATGTGGAGTAAATTCTATTTGATTAGATAATGCTCCTAATGGGCAATTATTAGCATCCCTAATTCTTACTTGATATACTCCTGTTGTAAGATTAGTAAATGGTAAATCTGTTATGGTTGCAGCTGTTAAAATTGCTGAAGGAGTTGGGTTAGGATCAGGGGAAAAAACAGGTGTTGCTGTTGCAGTTGTAATTGGTGTTACACCATCACCTCTGAATAAGAAAATAGTATACGGTTTAGTGCCTCCTAAATCGGTTGTACCTCCTGGGAATAATGTGGTAATATCTGCTATATCAATAGTAATAGCACCAAACTCTCCACAATTATAGGTTCCGTCTTGTATTATCCCTACCGCACCTACTGGATCAGGTTCTATAATTGTTACTGTTTCAGGCAAAGACTCGCATGGATTGGAAGGATCTGTGATATCTCTTACTATAAATTGAAAATCACCTGCTGGTAAGTTACTAAAAAAGGGATTTGTTTGAGTTACAGGAACTGGAAATATAGCGCTTGTATTTGTAGTAGTTACAAAACTTATTATTTCGTACTCTAATGTGCTGCCAGCAGTTAATGCGCCATCACTTAAATTGGTTGCTAATGCTGTAAAGTTTCCATCCGTATTGTTTTTACAACTTACACTGCTTGGATTTGGGGTTATCGCAGGGTCTAAGGCTACTTTTAAACCTTCATACCTTGTTAGTGGAATAGGAAAATCCTCAATTATTTTAAAACAAGTAGCATTCAAATTTACTGTAATATCTAAATCCAATACTGTACTTAAATCAATATAATAAACATTATCTGATGGATCTTGAGAAATTCCAGGACCAACATTATCTGCTGGTACTATTGCTGGGCGCAAACTCGCATCTTGAATACTAATTAAATATCCAGGTGGTGTTGGAGGCGCTGGTGGCGGTGGTACTGGTCTTCCAAACAATTGTAATGCAGGAATACTAAAAGTCATTGTTGTTGGATTTGGAGTTAAATCCGAGGTAAAGTTTATGGCTATTATACCTGGCTGACAATTTATTTCTTTTATTGGTGTGATTGTAGCACTAAAGTCAGGTGCTTCAGGAATTGGTGCTAGTATTTGTTCTTGTATACAGGTTACAATATTTCTTGGTGATGGTCCTGAATTTATATCGTTTACAATTTGTGTAACGGTTCGGTTTTCGTCTCCAGGAGCAGGTGCTTCTCCATTAAAAAACACTCTCATCTTATATTCAACCCCAGTGTCTACATTTCTAAAATCGTCAAAATTTGTACGGATATTTGAAATTGCTTCTCTAATTAATACATCATCCGAAACGCTTGTTGTTCCTTGTGTATTAATAAGTTGATATATATATTGTTCGCTATTTTCTGTTACTTCAACCGATAAATCTGCTTTAGTTTCATCTGCTGTAGTAGTTGCTGACTGATCAGTATTACAACTCGGAGCTCGGGAAACCTCAAATTTTAAAATTTCTGGAACTGAAAATACTATACTTTCATTTAAAACAATTCTGCAACTGGTTAAATTAAATGAAGGGCTTGATGTTATAGGTGTCGCAATTACTTGTACTGCAACAGTATTTGGTGTTGTAGCAGGCCTAGGTATACTTAATTCCCCATAAGCTGGGTCTACAGGATCCGAAGGTGCTGGTGGTGTTTGTACAATAGGAGTACCTCCATTAAAAGTATATTCTAACCTGTATTGTAACCCTCCTGAAGTGTGTGATGGTAATCCATTTACGGTTACTTTTGGTAACTCGTTGCACTTTGTTGTAGAAGGTATAGACAATGTTAGGGTACTATTTACAAACTCTATTACTTTAAAAAAGAAGGTTTCTGTACACCCACCGTTAATCAAAGTTGCCGTTAGTGAATAGTCACCTGTTTCTGTGATAGAAATTCCGCTTCCAGTTGTACCCACTGCTTCGGGTCTTGTTCCTATAGTCTCGTTAGTTCTGATAATTTGATATTCGCAACCTGCTGGTCCAGTTACTGGACAATCATTAGGACTTGTTGGAGTGGTACAACTTGGGTTAACCTTTCTCCACTCTATACGAGTACCCGCAGGGTAGTTAGTTGGTATGTCTAATTGTCCATTACAAATTTCAAACTGAACTATTGTACTTCCTCCTCCAACGCTACAATTTCTTATCTGACCTCCTAAAGAAGGCACTTCCAAAGGCCTGTTAATAGGTAGGGATGTATCAAAAACCCCTACACTAAAAGTCTCAATACCATTGCTACAAGGAAGGCTTACTTCATCATTTATGGATTCAATAATGTAAAAACCAGCCCCTGTTACATTAAATTGTTCAGGTGTTGCTCCAACAATAGGACTTATTAAAGCCGCTAAACGTGCAGGCTCGTTAGCTGTGTTTGAACCTGTTAATACCTGTGTTCTTATTAACCTCGTAGAATCAATAGGGTAATCAGTATCATCTACAGTTCCACTACCATTAGCATCAACAATATTACCTGCACCATCAGATATCTCTGCCAATGGATAGAAATATAATTTATAAATTTCAAAACCTACTGATGCTTGGATATCGGTATTTCCTCCTGTTCCACCAGTACAAATAGTTCCTACTTCAGAAGTACATCGTGCTGCTCTTGTTGGTAGTTGAATCGTTGGCCCTAAAATTAATGAATTACAGGTTACATCCACTTCTGACGCACTTCTTAATGTAAATAAAGATTCGCCAGCGGATGTATCTCTGACAGATAAGGTTCCATTAAAAGTTCCTTCGACTAAATTGCTGACTTGATCGTAACAAGAATTACGCTGAGGACTACATTCGTCTACTACTCGAACTCTAAATTCAATAATAATTTCTTGTGTTTTTGTGGTCGATTCACATGGAATTGATCCAGCACAATCAAATCTTGAAATTATAGGCAAGTTTGTAATTGTAATCCGATCTGTTTCATAAGGTAAATTTGTAATTGAATTTGGGGCATCCTGCCTAATCCTTGTAATTGTTGGTGGGGCAAATCCAGCAGGAAGGGTGCTTCCAAAACTAAAATAATCCCCCAAGTCGGAATCTGGTGTAGTTGGCATTAACTCACTACGAGTATTATAATGCAATAATCTAGTATTGGATGGTATGTAATCTGTTAAAGTTAACTGAGTAGCATCATCATTCCCTACATTATTAATTGTGAGCCTATAAATTATTTCATCACCAAAATTGATAGCTCCGTTATTAGGTATTGTAGCAAGTGTTGTGGCATTAATTGCCTCTTTTAATACTCTTACATCCGCAGCAATAACTTCAATAGCAAAAGCATTAAAATAATTGGAATATACATCTCGATTAGTTGTTAAAATCAATGTTGCGTTTGAATCTGTAATTCCTGCAGGGCTATTATCTGCTTCATTATTTAAAACAAAATTATTTGTATTCGTCAATTTAAAATGATCGATATCAATACCCAATGTATTTGAAGAAGCAGGGAATCTATTTAAGTTTACTCCATTTAGATCTGTTATTGTCGAATTGAAAAAGTTTCCTCTATTGTCATCTGGATTATTTTCTCTTAAGACTGCTCTATCAAAAGGAGCAGGAGTTAGCATTGTACTTTGCGAACGTATAAAAAATTGATCGCCACCAAGCCCTCTATCTCCTTCTACACTTGCACTAGCAATCCAAGCTTTAATTGGCCCCTCAGGTATTGTAGTAAAATTAGGGGTTTGTATTTCTACATTTGGTGATGGTGTTCCTGGTGGTGATCCTCGTGGTGGTCCCTCAATAACTGCATAACCATCAAAAAAAGTGATTTCTTTTTCTGTTACAGTACTAGTATTATTTTCATAAATAACCATTAGAGCCCACCCTCCTGACAATCCCAATCCTCGGTTGTATCCTGTAGTAGCTCTTACATTACCAACGGTCCAATTACCATTAACTGGCATAGAAGCTGCTTGTAAACTTGTAAAAAGCTGAGTAACGTCCGCAATACATACATAAGGATTACCGCTTATACTTTCAACTGTTATATTGTTTCTTATTAAAGCTTCTTCTGAAGGTGTAAGTGGCGGTTGGGGTGGTCTCGCTTCAGACCGTTCTCTATTTCTTTGCGCAATAAGTCTATTTTCTCCATCAATTTCTGATTGATTATTAAAAAATGAACCATCTAAACCATCTACAATTACTTCTGTTTGAATTTGTATTCCGCTAGGGTTTGCTGGCGCTGCTGCAGGATTAATACTGATATTATAATATTGATCTGCACCAGGAGGTAAAATTTTAATTTCTGTATAATCTGATTGTGGATTGGGTCCAAAAGAGTTTCTAGGATTATTACTAGATCCTGGATTTATTCCTTCTACAATAAAATAAGGTGCTCCCTGATCGTAAAATCTTCTTCCTCTATAAGTATTTATTGTTTCTTGAGGATATAAACCTGTCCAATACAAAAAAGCCTTTTTGACTACCCCACAATTAGGATCAATATCTAAATTTGCCGCACTAGAAGAAAACGTACCTATATTACTACCAGAAGTTGGTGAACCATCACCATCTGCATTTTGAGAACCTCCATATCTAAAATTATCACTATCTGCTAAAAAAGTAGGACTAAAAATACTATTAAAAGCAGGATCGTCATCAATATCTATATAAGCTCTTGTATATCCAAAAATTGTTCCTATTGGGGTCGGATTACCAAAGCGATCTACATCTCTAAAATTTAAAGCTCCATTGTCATTGGTCTGGTTATAATTATCATTTGGAGCATAATTTACTTGGTTGTATATCCCTCTAACTCCTAAAATAGAATTTCCTGTAACCACCATATCACCTCTTACAGTAAAATTTTCTCGCACCGTAAGTGGAATAATTTCTCCTACCTGCTGACTGTATCCAAAAAAGGACATGAAAGAAAAAAGTGACACACTAATTATTCGGGTCAAATGTGAGTATAAATATTTTTCCATAGGGCAATTTTTTTTAATTATTTGGGGCAATGATATATATCACCAAAACTTTTATATTAAAATAAAAGAACTATAATTTACTACTTTTCTGAGGTTTTGACCACTTTAAGTTTTGTTTTTAATAGTCCCTTTTTTTTATCTAAATTAATAATACGCTCATTAGTTACTTTTTGAGTAGCATCCGAAGATTTTACTAAAGCATCTATAAAATATATTATATCCGTACTTTTTACTTTAATCTCTGGTTGCATTAATAACTCATTAGCAAAAAAAATATTTTGTCTCTCAATAATATCTGCCTTAAAACCCATTCCATTCGAATTGGTTTTTGTTTTTTCAGAACCTTGTTGAGGGAGTAATGTTCTTTTTAATGTAGAACCTTCCTTATTTTCTTCTACTTTTTTAGTTGTTCTTTTTAATGCTGCCTGAACTGCTTTTCTTCGTTCAGCTTTTTGATCTTCATCACTTATTAGTTTTCTGACCCTAACTAATTCGGCTTTTTTTCTTTTTTCAGCCTCTTCTTTAACTGTTGTTGTTGTTCTGGTTATTGTAGCTTTTATCTTATTCGCTTCTTTAGCCTCTTTTATTAAACGCTCTTGTTCTATTCGTGCTTCTTCTTCTAAACGCTTTTCCTCTTCAATACGGGCTGCCTCAGCCTTACGAGTGGCTTCTTCCTCTGCTATCTTTTTTTCTTCCGCTATTCGTGCTTGCTCTATTCGTTGTGCTTTTTCTTCAGCTAAACGTCTCTCTTTGGCAATACGTGCTACTTCTAATTTACGCGCTTCTTCTACTCTAAGTGCTTCTGCTGCTGCCAAACGTTTTTCTTCTGCAATTCGGGCTGCTTCTACTTTACGAGCTTCCTCTGCAACTCGCTGTTCCTCGGCTTTACGTGCCTCTTCTACTCTAAGTGCTTCTGCTGCCGCTAAACGTTTTTCTTCTGCAATTCGGGCTGCTTCTACTTTACGAGCTTCCTCTGCAACTCTCTGTTCCTCGGCTTTACGCACTTCTTCTACCCTAAGTGCTTCTGCTGCCGCTAAACGTTTTTCTTCTGCAACTCTCTGTGCTTCTGCAATGCGTGCTTCTTCTGCTAATCGGGCTGCTTCTGCAATTCGTGTCGCCTCTATAGAAGCTTCTTTTTCTTCTTCTTTTTCTGCTATTACTCGAGTTAAACTGCTTAAAATTCGTTGCTTCTCCTCTGCTGGTATTAATTTTGACGAACGTACTAGCGTAGCTCGTGCTTTGGCATCTTCTAAACTTCCTCCTGATATTATTGCCTCTGTTTCTGATACTAAAACTTTTCGTGCTTCTTCTTCCTGGCGCTCAACTTCTGCAATGCGTGCTTCCTCTGCTATACGATTAGCTTCGGCAACAACTTCCTGTTCTGCAATACGTATTGCTTCTTGAGCTGCTAACTGTGCTTCTGCTTCTACTATTGCTTCTTTTGCTAAGCGAGCCTCTTTTTGCTCAACTGTTTCTCCGTTATCAATCCGAGTAATATTGCTTAACTTTTTTGCTTCTTCTTCAGCAATAGCTACTTCTTGTTTCTTTGAAACTTTTTGAAGTCTACTTATTATTTTTTGCTTATCTTCTTCTGCAATTGATTGATTGTTATTTATTTCATTTATTTTTTCTTGGGCTGCTATTGTATTTTCTTCATCTAATAAAAGATTAGTTTCCCTTAATAGTTCTGCTCCTCTTCTTTTCTGCTCTTCTTGTACAAGAGCAATTTCTTTTTGTTCCTTTTCTTTTATTTTATTATTTAAACGTGATAATAATTGTTGTTTTTCGACATCTGGAATAAATTTACTTTGACTAATTAAAATGGCTCTTGCTTTTGCTTCTTCCAAATTATCCTGATCTAACAAAAGACTTGTTGAGCGTAATAATTCTGCTGCTTTTTTACGCTCCTCTTCCTGTACAAGAGCAATCTGTTCTTGCTCTTTTCCTTTTTCTATTTGCCTTAGCCTACTTACTATTTCTTGTTTTTCTTCGTCTGTTATGTACTTACTACTACGAATAAGTTCTAACGTACTTCTTACATCTGTGCTATTTTTATTGTTTAAAAGTTTATTTGTTCTTGCCAGTAAAGCTCTCGCATTATTTTTTGTTTTTGTTGCTTCGGCAACTCGGGTTTCTTCCTCTTCTATATCCTCTTCAATTTCTGCTTTTTTGGTGTAACGTGATATCAATGCCCTTTTATCATCATCAGAAATGTATTTACTATTTTTAATCCGTTCAAGAGTTGATTTTGCCTTTTCTAAATTATTATCTTCTAGTTGTAAACTTACAGTACGAACTAACTCACTCGCTTTATCTTTCTCTTCTGCTTCTTTTAACTTAGTTGTTCTTAATAATCCTGCTTTTGCTTTTGCATTTTGTAATGCTAAGAGCTTATCTTTTGATTGTTCACGCGCCTCTTGTAATGCAAGTATTTTTTCTGCTTTACTAGGCTCTTTTCGTTTTGGTAGTTTACGTTTTGCTTTGGGTATTGTTGGCTTTCTTTTACGTCCTCTGCGTTGAGGCTCTACAAAATTATATGCTAAAGTAAATTCATGATTTAATCCAAAAACATCTGTTGCTCCTAAACCCCTTTCCACAGTATACCCTACAGTAGCTTGTGGGGTAACATTAAAACCTAAACCTATAGATATTCCGTATACTTGATTATATCCTAGCTGTGCAAAACCATATTTTTCATTCTCAACAAAACCGTTAACTCCAACCACAGGGTCTAAAGCCGTTTCTTTTTCTACATATAGCATTCCTCTAGCTGTATTGGGAGACCTTCTTGCAAATGGTCTAGAATACATTCCATGAACTACTATTGTATTGGATTTGTATAAATTTTTATTTCCTCCTATTGAAGTACTAACAATATTTCGAGCAGTAATACCAAAATCAAAATTATTATAATTTACATTAATACCAGGTGATACTCTTACTATTGAGGTACCATCAAAATCTGTAATTACAAGATTATTTTGAAAGGAATCGGCTGTGCGTAAATCCGAATTTAAGCCTGCACTTTGATAGGAGACATTTGCACCGAATGCTACATAAACATCTCTATTAAATTCAACATTATAGGTGTAATTCAATACTCCTCCGAAGTGTGAAATGACTCCTATATTTTGTTGAAATAATCCGCCTCCTAAACTCATGTTTTCGTTCAGAGTTTTACTATAAGTAACATTAAAACTCCTAGGAGCACCTTCAAAATCCAATTTTTCCAAACGCCCATATACAGATATATATCCGTTTTTATCTCCAGAATCAGCAGCTTCTTTATTAAAGGAAAATGCTGGATTAAATAAAAATCGATTGTATTTGGTTGCATTATGAACTGCTTGCGTAGGTGGCCCTGCAACTTCTTGATTTTGCGCTAAAGCACATTGCACCATAAAGTACAGAACTGAAAGTATGTATAAGTTTCTGTCCATATGCACTTTACCTAATTATAGTTATTGTTCCTTTTTCCAAAGGGTTATTGTTTTTACTTATGATATAATAATAAATACTTTCTTTTAAATTGTCATTAGGCCAATCTCCTGTGTAATTATTTTGATTTAAAACTTCTTCTCCCGAAGAAGAAATGATTTGAACACTGATATCTTCTTGCCCTGAAAATTCTATTGGTAATTTCCATTTGGTATTATTAAACCCATTTGGAGTAATTATATTGGGTATAACCTTAGAAACTGTACTTAATGTAAATGGTTCTATATTTGCAGTACAGCCTTCAAAGGTAACTTCAGCACTGTATTTTCCTGGTTCTGAAACTGTTATTTGTTTTGATATTTCTTTTTCACGAACAACATTGTTTTTAAACCACTTATAAGTTATTGATGGTTCAGAAACTTCATTGGGTAATTCGACCTCTAAAGTTGCTGTTTCCCCTTCATTTAAATTATTTGCTGTGGTTTGGATTTGTAGATTTCCAAAATTAAGCTTTACTTGTTTTGTGTTAGATAACGGATTTGAAGTAAATGCATCTATTTTAATTTCTGCTTGGTAGCTTCCATTTAAAAATGCATTATCGATCAAAATACTTGGGCCATTGAAGTCTCCTAATTCAACTCCATTTCTTTTCCAAGCAATATCTAATAATCCAAAATTTGAAGAAGGAACTATAATTTTATCACCATCAACAATTGATGCTATTTCTAATATTTGCAATCTTATTTCAGAAAAATCACAATCTACGTATTCCGATGCATTCCCATAATCTATCTTCAGTGATAAATTATCTATTGGCGAAATAACTACTTTTTCATTAGCAGTTACTGTATTAATATCGCATGGTGAAGTTGCTGAAATTTGAGCAGTATACGTTCCAGGTAAAGAAGCCACAAAAGATTCTGTATTACTATTTTCAATTTCTGTACCATTTCTAAACCAAGTAATTGTTCTTGGGTTACCACCCGTTACTGTTACGCTTAACGTATTTTGAGTACCAGGAATACTAACAATTTTTAATGGTGAAGTAATTTTTATTGTAGGATTTCGTAAGGTAATCGTAATATCGTTTGATGGAGAAGTACATCGAGATACTATATCCTTGGTATCATTAACTTCTAGCCTATATACTCCTTGAGCATCAATCCCTGTGATATTTAACGATGAACCTGTTGCACTTGCTATTTCTTTATTGTCTTTTACCCACTGATATTCAAAACCTGTCTCTGCACTATCTATTTGTAGTGTTACCGTATCCTTAGCACAGATATTAGTCGAACCAGTGGCGGTGATATTAATTGCCAAATCTCCTTCACTTTCTGCTACAATAGCATCATTGGAACGGGATGATGAAAAGTTAACATTACAACTACCAAAATTAGGTGTATAATAATATCTACCTGGTGCAACTACGTCTAAAACAATATCTGTTTCCCCTATAATTCGTATTCCATCTTTGAACCAAATATATTGATCTAAATCGCCCTCTGCTCTTAACTCCCCCAAAGAACATAACTGTCTTGGCTCTAAATCATATATAGTATTATCGTAATAATATGCATAAAAACGATCACTTGCCCTACCTGGTAATATTAATGTTTGATCTTCTATAATAGCACGCACTCTATAATTCTCACTTCCTAGGGTTTCGCCTGTGCCATCATTTTCTGGATAATCAAAATCAAAGGTCACTACCCTATTACTGGCTGGTGATTTTCGATCCAATATTAATGTATTGGAATTAAAACTTCCTGATTTATTAGATAATTCTAAGCTATACTTTGTAGTTAAGGGTAAAGAATTTGGTGCGGTAAAAGAAGCAGTAAAACCGTTGAAAATGGTTGTTGTTGCGCATGCGTTACCTATACTAGGTGCATCTAAGGTTTGGGCTTTTGCCAAAACAGAAAAAAACACTGCTGCAACGAACAATACTCGATATACTTTTAGTTTAACACCAAAATCCATACATTTTTTAAAGTAGGTTACTAAAGCTTGGGGCTGTTAGTAAGAGGTTAATAACTTCTTTTAATGCACTAAAATAGTAAGAATTTTTTTAGATATAAGATATTACTCCTTTTTTTTGCTGTAAAGCATGTTTTTTACCGAAAAAAAGTGCTTTTAGTCTATCATTTTTTTAAATGATGATTTATTAGAGAATTAAAAACTAAAGCAAATAAGCTTCTTACTTTATAAGAGATAGATCCAAAAGGAGAAGAATTGAATCAAATTTACAATTTTCCACTATAATTTTAACTTAGACTATTTGTACCCTTAAAGCTTTTTTAAATAGTAATCGTATTTAGAATATGTAATAACTTCACTGCATTGATTTTTTTTATTTAATTGATATTATTTTATATCCAAATTGAATTACTGTTGCTAACTATTAAATGAACATTTTATAAACTCTTTTTCAAGTATTTATTGAAGACAAACTCTGATATAAGTTTTTATTATTAAAAACAATAGGATTGATAACAAAATCAAATCAAAAATGAAGCCCTAGTATTGATTTTAAAAGCCATCAATCGAATCATAAGTTATTTATACCATAGCCTTAAGATATGTGTCTTAAATCGCTTTATTTTGATTATTTCGCTTTAAAATGTAAATTTTTGAAGAAAACTGCCCATTTATGATTGCTTTTAGATTAGAAAGTAGCCCTACCGAAAAAGCCGTTAAATAATTTATTTTTCCCTTTTTATATTTTTCTGATAATAATGAGACATAAAAAGAATCAAACCACATTGGCTTTTTTATTACTAAATCAAAACCATATCCCTCAGAAATTTTTTGAATTGCTGTTTCTGAAAAATGCCAAATATGTCTTGGCACATCATATGCTGCCCAAAAAGATTTATAAAATACAGCATCGTAGCTTTTGTAATTAGGCACTGCAATACAAATTGATCCCTCAGGATTTAAAAGCCGTTTAAATTCTGAAAACTGATGATCCAAATCTTCTACATGTTCTAATACATGCCACATGGTTATTACATCAAAGGTATAATTTTGAATTTCTTTAGAACTTTCTACACTAATTGCATTTTTTTCTCTTGATAAATCACGCGCTTTTTCATTAGGCTCAATTCCTATTGAATGCCATCCATTTTTATTTAACACTTCTAAAAATGACCCTGTTCCACTTCCTATATCTAAGATGGATTTATTATTCACCTCCGTTAGACCTGAAACTAACTTTTCTTTATTTTTTAAAGCCCCCCTTTTTACGATTTGATACAGCTTATCTAACAATGATTGTTTTGAATCTGTATGGGAAATATAAGTATCACTTTCGTAGTATTTTGATATATTTTCAGGAATTGGACTTGTTTTATATAATTCAAAATCCGAATTATATTCTAAAACAAACTCTTCCTGAGAAACGGAATGATCTGTTACTTTTATTGGTATCATAATGTTGGTTTCACGTGGAACATTTTTTAAATTTAATATTTGAAAATATGCTACTTAAAAAACATAAAATCTTATTTTGCTAAATACTATCTCCCTAAATGTACCAAAAGCACTGAAATATCACTTGGGGAAACTCCACTAATTCTTGATGCCTGCGCAATTGTTACAGGTTGTATTTTGGTAAATTTCTCTCTTGCCTCAAAGGACAGAGATTTTAATTGCTTGTATTCAAAATTTTCAGGGATTTTTACATGCTCCAATCTTGTAAGCTTATCAGCATTATTCTTTTCTTTTTCTATATAACCAGAATATTTTACTTGGATTTCAGCCTGATCTAACATCTCTTGATTCAAATCGTTTTCTTCAACATAGCTTTTTATCTCGTTTACGGCTAACAAATCTTTTAATGCAATTTGAGGTCGTGATAATACTTTGAAAATTTTATCACTGTGCTTCATGACAGCTGAAGATTTTTCTACTAAAATCGGATTTGCTGCTTTTTCAGAAATACTAGTTTGTTTTAAAAAACTAATAAATGATGCTGACTTTTCTTTTTTATTTTCCATTGCTTTTAACCTATCATCAGATGCTAAGCCAATTGCATTTGATTTTGGAGTCAATCTAAAATCAGCATTATCTTGACGTAGTAATGTTCTATATTCTGCTCTAGAAGTGAACATTCGATAAGGCTCTTCTGTTCCTTTTGTAATTAAGTCGTCGATCAGAACTCCTATGTAAGCTTCATCACGAGTTAAAATAAAGGGTTCATTTTCTTTTACTTTTAAAGCTGCATTTATCCCTGCCATTAACCCTTGTGAGGCCGCCTCTTCATAGCCAGTAGTTCCGTTAATTTGTCCAGCAAAGTATAAACCTGAAATCAATTTTGTTTCTAAAGTATGTTTTAATTGTGTTGGCGGAAAATAATCGTATTCAATGGCATATCCTGGTCTAAAGAATTTAACTTTTTCAAAACCAACTACCGAACGCAGTGCTTTAAATTGAACGTCCTCTGGCAATGATGTTGAAAAGCCATTCACGTAAACTTCACATGTTTTCCAGCCTTCTGGTTCTATAAACATTTGGTGACGTTCTTTGTCTGCAAAACGATTAATCTTGTCTTCTATTGAAGGACAATAACGTGGACCAATACTTTTTATTGAACCATTGAACATTGGCGAGCGATCAAAACCTTCCTTCAATAGATCGTGTACTAAAGGGGAAGTGTATGTCATAAAACAGGACCGCTGCTCTATCAATGGTTTTGTTTCTGAAGAATAACTAAATTTTTCAGGCTTAGCATCTCCAGGTTGCTCGATCATTTTAGAATAATCCAATGACCTTCCGTCTACTCTTGGAGGTGTCCCTGTTTTCATTCTTCCAGATTCGAATCCTAAATCAACAAGCTGCTCTGTAATACCAGTAGCAGCTCTTTCCCCTGCTCTACCGCCTCCTAATTGTTTTTCTCCAATGTGTATTAAACCATTTAGAAAAGTTCCATTGGTTAAAACTACAGACTTACCTCTTACTTCAATACCAAGTGTGGTTTTTACTCCACAAACCTTTCCGTTTTCTATAATTAATCCTGAGACCATTTCTTGATAAAAATCAAGATTTTCAGTTGCTTCTAATTTTAAGCGCCAATCTTCTGCAAAGCGCATACGATCTGACTGTACTCTTGGACTCCACATTGCGGGTCCTTTTGATTTATTAAGCATTTTAAATTGAATAGCTGAACTGTCAGATATTATTCCGCTATAACCACCAATTGCATCGATCTCACGAACGATTTGACCTTTAGCTATCCCCCCCATAGCTGGATTACAACTCATTTGTGCTATATTTTGTAGATTCATTGTTATTAACAATGTACTACAGCCCATATTTGCGGCGGCGGCGGCAGCTTCGCTTCCGGCGTGTCCAGCACCAACTACAATAACATCATATTCTTGTCCAAACATACTTGCTCTTGTTAATACCATTAAATTCTTTTAAACTAAAGTGATTGAATGGTAGTTAATTAATATTGTTCCACGTGGAACTTTGTTTTGTTTTAGATTAACAAAAACGATATAAATTACATGATTTGAGAATGCAAAATTACAATGAAATATTGACTTGACAATACTCTACAAATCACAAGTTTGTTCCACGTGGAACCTCTAAATATCACGTGCCCTAATTAACACAAATTCTAAGGAAAAACTTTAGCGTTCCACGTGGAACAAACCAATCTTTTCATCTTCTTTGCTTTTCATTAATTCAGCATCAGATTCAGACTTGTCTTTATAACCACACAAATGTAGAATACCATGAGCAATTACTCTCTGTAATTCCTGCTCAAAGGATACCTTATATTGTATAGCATTTTCAGCCACTCTTTGTGAGGATATAAATATATCTGCTCCTATTGTCTCGCCAATTGTAGTATCAAACGTAATGATATCTGTATAAGTATCATGTTCTAAATAACGCTGATTAATACCCAACAAGTATTCATCATTACAAAAAATATATGTTATTTCTCCTAGGTTTTTATTTTCTGATTCTACTATTTTAAGCAACCACTTTTCAATAGCTGCTTGGTTAAAATTAAAACTTACATCTATAAAATTAAAATCAAACATATTACTTATTAAAATACTCGTTTACTTTTTTCTCATAATCCGGTCTCAAAGGTAAAGCATCACGATTTAAGATTTCTGTAGAATTAAAATACTTTTTTATTTCTTCTGGTGTAATTTTCTCATTTGAAATGTATGATTTTGCGTTTGTTTTACTCTTCCTTTTGGTGTCTTTACCTTGCTGAAATTGGGCTTTTTCAAGTTTAAATAATTGATGCTTCAAATTCAGCATTCTATTCAATGTTTCTGTGTTAAAACCTTTTTCAATTAACTCGTCTTCAACTTGCTTCATCTGATCCAAAACTCTAGTTTGATCCCTACTTATTCCTTCCTGAGACAAACGATTTTCTAATTGATTCCTTAAGTCTTGTTGCTGCTTATAAATTTCGAAGAGCTGTTCATAATCGTTTTCATCGTCTCCGCTACCTTCTCCAGAGCCAACACCTTCACCTTTTCCTTTTCCTTTTCCTTTTCCTTTTCCTTTTCCTTTTGACTTCCCTTTATTTTCCCAATTACTATCGTTACCCTGAGAAGTTTTTGCTCCTTTTTTTGATTCTCCTTTGCCTCCGCTAGAATTACTTTCCTTATTTTGGTCATCACTGTTCTTACCTTTTCCTTTACCTGGTTTACTGCCTTTACTTTCGCCTTTTCCATCACCGTCTTCCCCTTTGGATTGTTGACTGTTTCCTTTCCCTTTTCCGTCCTTACCTTGTCCAATACCAAAAGAGCCATCCTCTCCACTTTGCCCGTTTTCTCCTCCTTGACCAGATTCTCCACTCTTACCGTCTTTGCCTTCTTTTCCTGATTGTCCATCCTGACCAGACTCACCTGATTCTCCACTTTTACCGTCTTTACCTTTTTCTCCTTGCTCGCCTTCCTTTCCTTCGTCACCTGATTTACCAGGTTTCTTTTTTCCTCCTTCACCTTCTTTTTTTGATTCTCCAGGCTTTTTTTCTCCTCCTTGTAAAGCCTTTTTGAAAGCCTTATTTAAAGATTCTTGTTTTTTAATAATATCTGGCAACTGAAAACCTTTGTTTTCTTTGGGTTTACCTTTGCCAGGTTTTTGACGTTGATTCATTTGCTTTAAACTCTGAGAAAGCATTACAGCTAAATCATTAGAATTGGCAATTGCAAATCGTAGTTTAGTTACACCTTGGTACGTCTTATTATCCGTCATACTCTCCAAAGAACTATCTAAATTATAATCGATATCAGAAATTAGATCGTTAATTTTTGTACCAATTTTTGGATTACGAGAAGCTATAGAATACAAACTATCATCAATGTGATTAAAATGTTCTTGCAGCTTATTTTGCGTACGTATATGCTTTGAATAATTTGGGTTATTTACGTTAGATTTTGAAAAGCTTAGCATATTCTCTTCTTGATTAATGGAGAATAAAACTAAATTATCAAGTATTTGCCTTAATGCTTCTTTGTCTTCTTTGAGATCTTCTCCTGCAGATGCGGAAGCTGATTTTGACATTTTATCTGCTAGATTCTTCATCATAATTCCTGCTAGATTTTGTTTCTTTTTAGCAGTATCACTTACTGATTTTTTAATATTCTCTGTAGCTTCATTCTGTTTACTTTCAATTTTACCCTCGTATACTGAGTCGTCATCTAAAACCATTGGTTTTCTAAGCTTAGAATTACTATCACGCAAGTCATCTAATTCTTTACGGATAATTTTAAACTCCTTATTCATCTGCTGCTGTGCAGCTAAATCGATATTCTTTTTTGAGGCTTCTATTTCTTTTTCTGAAAGTAATTCTAACATTTGTACCACACGCTGATGTTTTTCAATAACATAATAACGTTTTGTTAATTCTAGAATTTGGCTAAGATTTTTTGTAATTTTTTTGTTTTCTTTTTTTAACTCTTCTACTTTTTCTTGAAGCGCTTTGGGCTCCAATTTCTCCATTTCTTTTTTTATTTGTTCAATAAGTTTTTTGTTTTTTTCTAATTCCTTTTTGGCTCGTTCGAGTTCTTCTTTTGTTGGGTTTTCTTCTTTTTTATCTTCTGTGATTTTCTCTAAAGTTTTAGATAATTTTTCAGAAAGCTTCTCTAATTTCTTTTGCTGCTTAAATTGTTTTTCTAATACTGTAGAAAGCTTTTCTTTTTCTTTAAAAGAAGTAGATAATGATTGCTTCTGAATTTTTGAAAAACTTTCTAAATCCAATTCAGATTGTTGAAATTTTTCAATTGTATTTTGAAATTCATTTAATTCTTGTTGTTGAGACTGACTATCTATCTGCTTCTTCTCGATGTTTGAAGAAACCCTATAATTAAAAGTTTCAGACTTGGAGAATTTTGCGCCATTGTAGCTATCGTTGTCATACACTTGAAAATAAAAAGCATATTCTTCCGCCTCATTTAATTCTAAATTACTTGGAAATTGATAAGTGAATTCTGAAGTTAAACCCGTCTTAATACTAATCCTTTTAAACTGTTTTTGATCTGGAGTTTTAATATTATAATACACGATATTTAATTTTGAAATACCGTAGTCGTCTGAGAGTCTACCGTAATAAAATTGCTTAGAAGTATTACTTGAATCTTTTTTTGATAATACATTAATGAGCGGATGTTTATCCTTTATCACTTCAATATTAAAATCCAATTTTTCATAATTGGAAACATAACTGTTAGAAGTTGCTATTTGATAACCGAAATTTTCTTTAGAAGTTTTACTGTAGTTGTATGTCTGATTGTTTTGAGTAAAACTATATGTAGAGTCATTATAAATAAAATTAATTTGATTGGCGTTTTTGCCTTTAACCTTCCACTCTAAAACAGAACCTTCCGCAACTAAAGCATTCCCTGAATTAGGAATGTTTTTTACTGGCTGTTTTACATGCTTTGGTGACGTAACTTTTAAATTAAAATCTAAAATTAATGGTGCCTCATTGACTGTTATTTTATATTGATTGCTAAAAATATCGCCAGACTGAAGGTTAAAATCCATTGATTTTTTTAACGAATTGAAAGTATAGCTATAAACGTTGGCTTTGGTTTGCTGTAAAAAATAAGTTTGACTGTTATACTTAATTTGAACTTGATCAGGAATTGTGTTTCCATACGTAGTCACATTTAATGTAAAATCATTATTCTGAAGAGCTGTTAAATCCTGATTTAAAATCTTGAAATAAAAAGGTGCTGGTGGTGTATAGGCAACGTCGTAATTTACGACCCTATCCAAACTATTTTTGTACCAATCAAACCCTTTAAATAAACTAAACAAGAAAAACAAAACTATAGGAATCATAGCATATTTAGCAAAAGAGAAACTGTTTTTAAAATTAATAGCTGTACTGAAAGGTATAGGCGAAAGTTGTTTCGATTTTTGCTCGATTGTAGCTTCTAATAATTCCGAATTAATTGTAGTTGTTTTTAATTGCAATAAATTAATTAGCTGATCGTCTACCTCAGGAAAATGATTACCAATGATCTTTGAGGCTTCGATTGGACTAATTTGTTTTCCTAGATTAATAAGCTTAGCTAAAGATATTCCAATAAATCGAACAAATAGATATATAGAAACTACTATGAAAGTCCAAAATAATATTGTTCGAATAGTGGTAGATAACCACAATAAATTTTCTAATACTAAAATTGAAAACAAGTATAAAAGACCTACTGCAAGGAATATTAAAAAACCTTTAATTACCTTGTTAACATAATACTTTTGAATAAAGTGTTGAATCTTCTCTAAAATAAGGCTATAATCTGTTGACATAAAATACAATTGAACTTATAAAGTTAATAACAATTGATAACTTATGCTGTATATTGATTTATTAAAGCTTGAAAAAGAAGATTCTCAATCAAAATATATCATTATTATTACTAATTGTTCACAACACATTTTTTAAACCAACTATATTTGCATCAAAAATTAAGACTATGTCAGCTGTTAGAGTTCGCTTTGCACCCAGTCCTACAGGACCACTTCATATAGGAGGTTTACGTACTGCACTATTCAATTATCTATTTGCTAAAAAAAACAATGGAACTTTTGTCCTTCGAATAGAAGATACTGATCAAAACCGTTATGTAGAAGGTGCAGAAGATTATATTAAAGAGGCCTTAAACTGGTGTAATATTCCTTATGACGAAGGACCAGGAATAAATGAAAAATTTGGACCTTACAAACAAAGTGAACGCAGACATTTATATAAGTCTTTTGCTGAAAAACTAATTGAAAAAGGATTAGCTTATTATGCTTTTGACACCACTGAGGAATTAGATGTTGAAAGAAAAAGTTACGAGGCTGATAAAAAAACGTTTATTTACAATTGGCATAATCGTGAAAAATTAAATAATTCTTTAAGCCTTACGGCAGAAGAAATAAATGTAAAAATTGAAGCCAACACACCTTACGTTATTCGTTTTAAGTCACCACAAGATGAGACTTTAGTAATGCATGATCTTATCCGTGGAACAATTAATATTGATACTAATACACTTGACGATAAGGTGCTTTTTAAAAGTGATGGGATGCCTACCTATCACCTAGCAAATATTGTTGATGATCATTTAATGGAAATTTCTCACGTAATCCGTGGAGAAGAATGGTTACCTTCAATGGCATTACATACCCTACTCTACCGTGCTTTTAAATGGGAGGCTCCAAAATTTGCACATTTATCTTTAATCCTTAAGCCTGTTGGAAAAGGAAAATTAAGTAAACGTGATGGAGACAAATTAGGATTCCCTGTATTTCCTATTGATTGGAAAGATCCAAAATCTGGAGAAATTTCTTCGGGTTATAGAGAGGCTGGATTTTATCCAGAAACTGTGGTAAACTTTTTAGCACTACTCGGGTGGAATCCTGGTACAGAACAAGAAATTTTTAGCTTGCATCAATTAGTTGAAGCTTTTGATTTATCCAGAGTTAATAAGTCTGGTGCTAAATTTGATCCTGAAAAAAACAAATGGTTTCAACAACAATACCTACAACAACAATCTATCACGGATTTAGAAACGTCTTTTAAAGCTGTTTTGGATGAAAAAGACATAAGTACTAATTTGGACTTAAAAATGCTTTCAGAACTGCTTAAAGAACGTGCTATCTTCCCTGCCGATTTATGGGAATTGGGAAAATACTTTTTTGAAGCTCCTACCGAGTATGACGCTAAGGCTTCTAAAAAAGCGTGGAAAGAAGATACTCCTACCCTAATGCAGGAGTTGATTGAAGTAATAAAAAACATTGCTGATTTTTCTCCAGAAAACGTAACTACCAAAATTAAAGCTTGGATTACTTCTAAAGAAATTGGTTTTGGAAAAGTTATGATGCCTTTACGCTTGGCGTTAGTTGGATCGCTAATAGGGCCTGATGTTTATAAAATTGCTTCTATAATTGGGAAGGATGAGACTGTTTTGAGGTTGAAGGCGGCTATAAAAGTTTTATAATAAAAGGTATATTTTTTAAAAAATAAATAATTAATAATGAAAAAAATAATAACTCTATCCTTACTTCTATTACTGAGTTTATCTGCAATAAGTCAAAATACGATTAATCAAAATGAATTACAAAATACCGTATTAAATCAAATTAAGGCTAGCGGAGCTCAAGCAAAAAGATTTGAAATCGCACAATTGAGTTATAACTCATTTCATTGGCAAAATAGTAGTATTGTAACTGTAGAATTATTTAATGTCCGCTTTCAATCTGGTTATGAAAAATACGTTATTGAATTAGGCTATAGTCAAGGTACTCAAGGATCTAATCCAAAAGTTACTTTAGTTGAATCGCGAGGAATTAATCATGGTGCTCAGATAAAATTAGGTCCTCCAACAAAACACACTACAAGTAAAGGCGGCTATCCAAATTTAACTATCCCTATTTATGCTGATATTAGACATTATACACAACAAAAATTACTCATATAAAAAATAGAGTATCAAACTTTACTAGTGATGGCCAAATAATTATCACTGAAGCTCCTGTTGGTGTAAACATTCCTGATTTTACAGCTCCTAAACCTTCTTACAATCTAACAAATGGTAATGTATAATGTAGGTATCGGAATAGATAATCCAGATGCTAAATTCCATATATACAATTATAATTCTACAGCAAGTTACCCTACACAAATATCAAGAGGTGATATTTTACAACTTATGACAAATGTAGATAATGCCTTAGAATTTGGCTTGGCAGGCGCATCTAACACAAGGCGCTCTTGGATTTTGTCTAGACATAGTGACCTAAGTGGTACACACGGAAAATATTACAACACATTACACTTACAACCTGATACTGGCAATAAATCTCAGTATAGAGGTATTGCTATAGGTTTTCCTGCTAATGAGCATATCTCAGTTGGTACACACTTAGCTGTAAACGGTAATGTGGGTATTGGAACTAAAAATCCATTTTACAAATTAGAATGGGCAAATGGAACTAATACAGGTTTTTTAGACTTTACATTAGAAGGAAATACAATAGGTAGTAAAACTGGAAATTTAGGACTTTGGACTAACGGAAGCGAAAAATTAACAGTTTTAAAAAACGGTGATATTGGTATAGGGACAAGAAACACTCACGGATTTAAATTAGCAGTAAAAGGAAAAATTGCGGCAACAGAAGTTAAGGTTGCTTTGTATGATAACTGGCCTGATTTTGTCTTCTATAATAACTACAAACTACCTACTCTATCCGAAGTTGAAAAACACATTAAAGAAAAAGGACACTTAAATGATATTCCTAGTGCAAAAGAGGTTTCTAAAAACGGAATATTATTAGGAGATATGAATGCTAAATTGCTTCAAAAAATAGAAGAATTAACGCTGTATACAATAGCTCAAGAAAAAGAAATTTCTTCTTTAAAAAAAGTAGCAGAAAAGTTTTTAATTATTAAAAACAATAATGAAGAATTAAAATCTAGTCTTAATTCTATTTTAAAAAGATTAAAAAAATTAGAATTAGTAAAATAATATTATATCGAGCATTAATGTTCATTAGCAAATACCAAAATTAAAGAGGCTTACAAGCCTCTTTTTTTGTATCTTTTAACTTCATTAACTCTAAGTTATCAAAACATGATTATTTTAAATTACTTGCCTTACATTATACCCATTGTAATATTGGTATTTGCAGCAGCTTTCACAGTAAAACAACAAACGGGTGCTATTATTGAGCGCTTTGGAAAATTTAACACTATCAGGCAATCTGGTCTACATTTTAAAATTCCTTTTGTAGATCGAATTGCTGGTCGATTAAGCTTAAAAATCCAACAATTGGATGTAATTATCGAAACAAAAACTAAAGATGACGTTTTTGTAAAACTAAAAGTATCAGTACAATTTAAAGTAATTTACAATAAAGTATACGATGCTTTTTATAAGTTAGATTATCCTCACGATCAGATTACCTCTTATGTGTTTGATGTAGTACGCGCAGAAGTTCCAAAAATGAAATTAGATGATGTTTTTGAACGAAAAGACGATATTGCTATTGCTGTAAAAAGTGAACTGAATGAAGCTATGATGGAATATGGTTATGACATTATTAAAACTTTAGTTACTGATATTGATCCAGACGAACAAGTTAAAGAAGCGATGAACCGTATTAATGCTTCTGAACGTGAAAAAATTGCTGCTCAATTTGAGGGTGATGCACAGCGAATTCTAATTGTAGAAAAGGCAAAAGCAGAGGCAGAAAGTAAACGTTTACAAGGACAAGGTATTGCCGATCAGCGTAGAGAAATTGCTCGTGGATTGGAAGAATCTGTAGACGTATTAAACAATGTAGGGATTAACTCACAGGAAGCTTCTGCCTTAATTGTAGTTACCCAACATTATGATACGTTACAATCTATTGGGGAACATACAAACAGTAATTTGATTCTTATGCCAAATTCTCCAAATGCTGGTAGTGAAATGTTAACCGATATGACGGCTTCGTTTTTAGCTTCAAACAAAATGGGTGAACAAATGAAAATCGAAAACGTAAAAAAAGGAATTGTAAATACAAAATCTACAAAACCTAAGAATGATAATGATTCTTTTGAAATTTAATATTCTTACTTCCTAAGTATTCAAAAAAACCTGTTTAAATATGATTTAAACAGGTTTTTTTGAATACTTACTAAATAGCATTGGTTGTTTTTAAAAGACTAACTATAGCTTTTATATGAATTCACTTTTTATAATAAAAAGCTATTTTTTTTGCACTCTTAATAAGAATAGATTATAACAATAAAATTCTATAATTTCTTCTCAAAATGATAACCAATTATTTTATATCCTTGGTTGAAATAAAATTTATGAGATCCTGAGTTTTTGACGTAAGTATTTAATTCGACTGAGTTATAATTTCGTTCTTTACACCAAATCACAATTGCTTTTTCCATAAATTTACCATAACCATTAGATTGAAATTCTGAATCTACAATTACATTATCAATTTCAAGTTGTTTACCACTATACAATTTTGTAGCTGTCCATCCACTAGTTATTCCTATCAATTGTTCTTCTAAAAATAATCCAAAGCAAACATATGTTTCATAATTAAACATTTCTTCAAGATAAATACGCATTTGACTTTCCTCGTAAGCTTTATTTAATTGAAATACTAACGGAAGCATATTATCAATATCCCCTTTGGAAAGTAATTTAATATATGATTTGGAATTTGACATTTATTAAACAAATTAGATTATAAACCAGTTATGGGTTTTCAGATTACTATTTCAAGCTAAAATAACCTTATCCTACTATTATTATTTTAATGTATTGACTTCAAAGTTATAGTTTTTTTTATTGTAACCTCTTAATATATTTAAAGGACCAAATACAGAATAAAGTAATCCAACTCTAGTTCCTGAGATATCCCCAGTTAGAAAAGGTATTGACCCAATAAATATAGTTCCTGTTAAAATACTTGAAGGGATTGTAAGTGCTAAAGGATTTTTTTTTATTTTTTCAACTTCGACTAAATTAACAACTTTACCATCAACTAAAATTTTGCTAGAATCTAAAAAAAGTAATCTCCCTATTATTTTATCTCCTCTATTTGTTTTTACTCTAACTCGCTGATGTTCTTTTAAAAAAAATTCCTTGTCATTTCTCAAGTTTTTGATTTTTAACACCTTTTTTTGGCAAAAAACTGAATTGCACAGAAAAAAAACTAAAAATAATATAATAACATTTTTAAAAAACATCATAAAGTTATAATAGGATTACACCAAATTAAACAATTTAAGAGGAAAATACCCTACTCAAAATATGATATTTATAGTTAAAGAAGAGCAGGGCAGAATCATACTTTTCATTTTCCATAAGAAATATTCAATATTGATATGAAATTAATATTTTTTTGAAATGTATTAGGAATGTATACATCATAATTTAGATTAAAATTGATCAATCTTGGATTTTAAGTGTAAAAAAATTCAATTTAACAAAGTATGATTCTGCCCTGTAAAGAAGAGCATTTGACTTTATATCGTAATGAATAATTTTAAAATTGCCTTTCTTAATACTTAAGTTATGTAAATTATTACAAATAACCTTATAGCTTAACGCCTTTTGCTTCTGCAACTAACAACTCATTACTATCTTCTAAAGCCTCTGTTATAAACACTTTTCCTTCTTCTGTTAAACTATTTGATTTTACATATTCTCCTAAAATAATAACAATAGCAATACGGGTTCCTACCTTTTTTTTAGCTGTTCCAAAAAGTGGAACTAAATCTTCGTAGGCAACATCTTTAGCTAATTCTTGAATTTTAGCTTTTGAAATTTGTTGTTTTTCTTCAGGCAGATTTGTGTATTTTTTACCTAATTTCTGAATTTCGCTTAATGGATTCTTAGGCGCTCCTCCTCCACTATTTTGTTGTGGTTTTTGATTTTGTTGTGTCTTCGGTTTCTGTTTTGCCCAACTATCTTTTAAACCTACTGTTTTATTGAATACTATAGTTTTTACTGTAGTATCCTTATCTAAAGTAAAATATCCTAAACGCTGAAATTGATACTGTGTACCTATTTCGGCATTTTGCAAGTACGGCTCTACAAATGCATTTACTATTTTTAATGAATTTTGATTTATAAATTCCATAAACCCTTTTTCTTTATGAGAATCTGGCGCTTCATTATTAAATAAACGATCATACACCCGTATTTCAGCTTTTACAGCATGCTTTATTGAAACCCAATGCAACGTTCCTTTTACTTTTCGTAAGGAAGCTTCTGATCCACTACCCGACTTACTTTTAGGATCATATGTACAATGAATCTCAACCACATTTCCATCAGTATCTTTAACTACCGACTCTCCTTTAATAATATAAGCACTTTTTAAGCGTACTTCTTTGCCTAAAGAAAGCCTAAAATACTTGCTATTGACTTCTTCTTTAAAGTCCTCGTTTTCAATATAAATTTCTCTTGAAAAAGGTACATCGTGTGTCCCTGAATTTTCTTTTTCAGGATTATTTTCCATTGCTAAGATTTCCTCTTTTCCTTCTGGATAATTTGTAATTATCAATTTTACAGGGTCTAAAACACCCATTACACGAGTGGCTGATTTATTTAAATCTTCCCTAATGCAAAATTCTAATAGTGACAGCTCAATTACATTTTCTCGTTTGGCAACACCAACTGTTTCTACAAAGTTTTTTATAGATTCCGGTGTGTATCCTCTTCTACGCAAACCTGAGATGGTTGGCATACGTGGATCGTCCCATCCAGAAACAATTCCATCCTCGACCAATTGCAATAACTTACGCTTACTCATTACTGTATAATTGAGATTTAAGCGCGCAAACTCCCGCTGCTTAGGCAATAGGTGATCTGTTTCTATTTGTGCTAAAAACCATTCGTAAAGCTCTCTGTGTGGTTTAAATTCTAAGGAACACAACGAGTGTGAAATATTCTCGATATAATCACTCTCTCCATGTGTCCAATCATACATTGGGTATATACACCAATCACTTCCGGTGCGATGATGCTCTTTATGCATTATACGATACATTAATGGATCGCGCATTAGCATATTAGGATGTGTCATATCAATTTTTGCTCGTAGAATATGCTCGCCTTCTTTGTATTTACCTGCTTTCATTTCTTCAAACAATTGCAAGTTTTCTTCTATACTTCTATCCCTGTAAGGACCTGCAATTCCTGGTTGTGTTGGAGTTCCTTTTTGCTCGGCCATTGCTTCTGAAGATTGAGAATCAACATAGGCCTTTCCATTTTTTATTAACTGTATTGCCCAATCATACAATTGTTGAAAGTAATCAGAAGAATAACATTCTTGATCCCATTTATACCCCAACCAAGAAACATCTTCCTTAATTGCATCTACATACTCTTGACTTTCTTTTGCAGGATTGGTATCATCAAAACGCAAATTAACGGGTGCATTGTACTGCTCCCCCATTCCAAAGCTAATTCCTAAAGCTTTGGTATGACCTATGTGCAAATATCCATTAGGCTCTGGCGGAAAACGAAAACGCAAGTCCTTTTTAGTGTATCCGTTTTTGAGATCTTCCTCAATAATTTGTTGTAAAAAATTAAGCGATTTTTGTTCTGAATGCATAGCTATAAAATAATAGAGCAAAGTTATCAAAATAAGTATCTTTGTGCTTTTGAATTTACCAAGAATTTACATTGTGAAACTAATTTATTAAAAAAAACGAATAAATAACATATGAAATATACTATTGCTCTAAACCTTTTACTACTTACTACATCCGTTTTTGCTCAAGAAAAAAAAGCTTCTGAGTCTTATAATCAACAAGGTAAACTATACTTTTACTGGGGTTGGAATGGTACTTCTTATACCAATTCTGATATTAGCTTTGCTGGTGATAATTATAATTTTACACTAAATGATGTTACTGCTGATGATAGGCAGAGTGACTTTACGATTAAAAAATACTTTGGTCCTACAAGTATTACCATTCCACAATATAATTTTAGAATAGGTTATTATTTTAAACCAAACTGGGATATTTCTTTTGGAATTGATCACATGAAGTATGTTGTAGATCAAAATCAAACAGCTAAGATTTCTGGAACTATTAATGCTGGCTCTACATTTGATGGTGGTTATAACTATGATGATATTGCATTAACGGAAGATTTTCTTAAGTTTGAACATACTGATGGATTAAATTTTGCTAATGTAGAACTTAGGTATTCCAATCGATTGCTTGATGCTAATAAAGTACAATTCAATTACCTTGCAGGAGGAGGAGGAGGTATTTTATATCCTAAAACAAATGTTTCTTTATTAGATAACGAACGCTATGATGACTTTAATGTTGCTGGCTTTGGAATTGATGCGGTAGTAGGCTTGAATATTACATTTTTTAAACGCTTTTTTATTCAATCTGAATTAAAAACTGGATGGGTAAATTTACCTAATGTACGCACCACGTCTTCTTCTGCGGATAGTGCCACACAGGATTTTTTCTTTTTACAAAGAAATATAGTTTTTGGAGGTATTTTTAATTTGACAAAAGCTTCTAAAAATAAAAAGTAATTAGACCTTAGTTAAAAACTTTATACTAATTATTTTATACTTTTAAATAATGGGAATTATTAAACTTCAAAATATACGTATCCATAGTAATCATGGTTGTTTGATCGAAGAATCAAAAATTGGTTCTGATTACAGAGTAGATCTTACGGTTACTGCTAACTTAAATCATTCTGCAAAAACAGATGAACTGGAAGATACTGTAGACTATGTACACTTAAATATTATTATAAAAGAAGAAATGGCGATTCGATCTAAATTGTTGGAGCATGTAGCTGAACGCATATTAAATCGTATTTTTTCTGATATTATATTAGTTACTGAAGCTACCGTAGCTGTTTCAAAAATAAACCCTCCGATTAGTGGAGATGTAGAAATGGTTACTATTGAGCAGTCAAAATCTAGATAATATTTTTATTAAAAAAACTATAGAAGTCAGTAAATAACAACATAGACTTAATCTCAATGAGATCAATAAATTAAACGTATTTTTATTAATAATTATTACGAAACACTGCAATGTAGAACAATTGAAAAATATTGAACACAGGATATTACTCTAAAGTGAATGATTTTAATATGTACCTGATCTCTATAAATACAAATTGAATAGACATAACCAATCGTAGCTGTATAATACTTATTACTATCCTGTTAAATAATTTTTATTCAACTCATATATAAATTCTTCAAAATACAATTGGAAGTATTACCCTTTATTTTACGATCATTTTCTAATAAATTTCTTTTAACATTACTAATTCTAAAGCTTGGTTTGATTTAAAACATCTTCTAAAATATGACCATCTTAAACATTGGTTTTAAAAGTTATAGCTCCTACGATAATACCTGCCTTTTGAGTAAGCACAATAGAAGCTTTAAAAACCGTATTCGTATTTTTTATGCGCTTAGCCTTTAGCAATACAATAAACTTCTGATTCGTGTAAACTGTATATTTTATCCTTACTTTTAAGCGTTTGAGAAAGTTTTTTTTAAAGCACTCTAATTCCTCTTTTTTTAGAATCAATGGGTAATTTACGTTCTAATTCTCTAACCAATCTTCACGCTATAGTTTTTAATTTCAGTTTAGCTATATTTGCTTTTTTTCTTCTTTTAACATGTCCCCTTGTAGGTGTCTCGAACTAATTTTTTTGAGGTGCGTTTGTAGTTTTTCCGTAAAACGATACTTTGTTCTTTGGCTATTTTTACGCATTTATCTATGATTTTCTTCTGTAATTTTGAATCCGTAGGATGGGTGATATTCTTTTCTTGGACTGTAGTATGAATACTAACATTTGGATCTAGGCTATCACTACCATGCTGGTCTATGGAATGTTTGAATATTTTTCTTATCCCCTCTTCTCCTATACGCTTTCTGAAATAAATTAGGTCACTTGCAGCGCAAGGATGCCACTATTTTTGATGCATTTTTCCTGAGAAATATTGAAAAAAAACATTCATTTCCCAATGCTCTTCTACTAGTTTTTCATCTGTTGCGTTTATAACTTGAATCTAAGGTTTTAGTTTTTAATTTTATTAAACTAACGGACATAGAACTGGACTTTAAATTACATAAAACACTGAATAAAAATATACGAGATCCCCGTTAATTTAAGTCTGATATATAATGAGTCTTACTCAAATTACTATAAAATTTATAATCTATCTAAAAAGCCCAGATTTAAACTTCATAAATCTGGGCTTTTTGATTAATAGATTGGTAATAACTCTAAAATTATACTATATTTGTTGCCCAACTGGTGCCATGGCCGAGTGGCTAGGCAATGGTCTGCAAAACCATGTACAGCGGTTCGAATCCGCTTGGCACCTCTTAAAAAAACCTCCAGTATAACTGGAGGTTTTTTTTTATTAAAAAGCTAGTCTAGCATTTTTTTTTTAAACTATTATTTGTTTCATCTAATTACAAATTTTTTAAGATAGAAAGTACTATTTTTATAAATCTAATCAAATACATCAATACTATTATTACTAATCATTACTGCTTCAACAATTTCTCCTGTAATGTTACTTATACTATAAGTAACATTACTTAAATCTACAATACCATTATAGATGGGATTTACATTTATAGCTGTATTAAAATTTTTGTCTTTATATAAAATCTTGGGTCTTGGAATTTCAATTGTGGATAATTACCACCCCTGCTAGTTGGACGTTATACTATTAATTAGGTGGATTCAAGTTATAAACGCAACACTTAAGTTTTGAATTATAAATTCATCAAACTTTTCATTAGGCGTTAAGAAGTTATATCTTTTTCTAGGTCTATTATTTAATTTTTCAACTGCATCATTTACCTGTTTGGTTTTGATGTTATCAAAGTTAGAT
>ENA-ORXM01000856-ORXM01000856.1-marine-metagenome-genome-assembly--contig:-NODE-856-length-47291-cov-8.885394_pt1 | contig 47291 bp, 24 predicted proteins | sample MGYA00237867_ERZ511480 | MGnify/ENA primary metagenome ERZ511480 (study PRJEB26309, sample SAMN06266103) | marine metagenome | isolation source: Algal blade | place: United Kingdom:Sidmouth, United...
TATAATACATATATATGAAAATATTGTTCGGTTTTGACCTTAATTCCAATTATGTTTTTAGATGACGGAAAAGAATTTAAAAGAATTTAGAATTTTTAAAAATGGATCAAGGCAAGAACGAATGAGTTCGACGTAGTCGAATAAAGTACGAAAGTGCTTTAAATGATTCGTAGCATCATATCGCTCGGATTATTCTGTATACTTAACATTTTACTTAATTTATCGTCGCCTCGCCGGCTAGGCTTTCACAGTAATCAAACTTGATTGTTTTGATGCATCTTAAATGATCTATTCAGACTAGCTTTTCAAGATCAAGACGGAAAACTAATCCGTTGGTTAATGGCAAAAAAAAAGGCTCGAAATTTCGAGCCTTTTTTTAATAGTCATATAATATGCCTCTTTTAAGTTATCGGTAGATTAAAGTACCAATAATTTAGGCGTGTCTTTTAATTGATCTTCACAAACTGTTTGCTGAGTACCTGACCTGATGAACTTTTCATTCTTATCATGTAATTTCCATCTGGTAGATCTAGTAAGTCTATTGTCTGATATCCATTCGCATCATTAAGTCCTTGCTTTATCAGTTTGCCATCTAATCCAAATATAGCGTATTGATTGATTATTGCTCCATCTATGTTTAGTTGTTTTGAAACTAAAGTAGGGTAGATCTTTATAACTTCTGCTTGTGCAAAACGGATAACCTTAGTATTGGATATAGTAATCTCACCATTGTATTCATGGAATACTAATCTGTAATAATTAGAACCTGCCTTCGTTTTAGTATGTGTATAAGCGATAAGATCAGAATCTCCATTCTTTACAGCCTGGTAATTTACTCCATCCATAGAGTGCTGTATTTCTACATAATCTAAGTCGCCAACATAAGCTAAGCCCCATTCTAGGTCTACATATTTATTATTCTTTTTCGCATTGAAAAACATAATGTCAACGGCAACGACAATCATGTCATAACCAAAATCTTGTCCCATCATTATTCCATCAGGAGCTAATGTGACCATAGAGGTGTTATCCATTGTTCCATCAGGATCACCCGTATTATCAAACCCTGCAGGAGATGTCACTAGTATAGTATAGTCCCCTGGTGGCAGGTTGTCAAATATATAGTTTCCATTCGCATCAGTCATAGTAGTTGCAATAACTACACATAAAGAATCTTTGAGCTCCACGGTCACTCCAGCCATTCCCATTTCTCCAGGATCTACAACTCCGTCACCATTTAGATCTTCCCATATTAAATCACCAATCGAACCTGATCCTTGATATCCAAAATCTTCAACTGTTGTCATTTCTCCAGCACCTAGTGTTACATCCGTGGTACTATCAAAAGTCCCATCAGGATCACCCGTATTAGTATATCCAGCAGGTGGTGTTACTGTTACAGTATAATCACCAGCAGGTAGATTTTCAAAAATATAATTACCATTAGCGTCAGTCATAGTAGTTCCGAGAGAAATACCCATATCATCAAACAGCTCTACAGTTACGCCAGCGATTCCCATTTCACCGGGCCCCTGGACGCCGTCACCATCTAAGTCTTCAAAAATGGTATCACCTATGGTTCCAGTTCCTTGGAATCCAAAGTCTGCTGTAGTATGGTCTTCATTAGCATCTAGAGATACTGCAATTTGACCATCATCTCCGCCATCTTCATCGAATGTTTGCGCGTAGCCTTCTAAAGCACCGCCTGCTGTAAAATTTGATGGATCTATTTCTACTATATAATCTCCAGCGGGTAGATTGTCGAAAAGATATTCTCCATTGGCATCTGTAACTGCAGTAATAGGATTTCCTGCTGGATCTAAAACAGGATTTCCTGCAGCATCGAGTAGATTTACTAACACTCCCGCAATAGGATCTTCACCAGCACCTTGCACACCATCTCCATTTGTATCTTCCCAGATGTAATTACTGATACTTGCTCCAAAAGGAGTAGAACTTTCACAAGACATTCCTTCTACATCATTTCCATTTACATTAAGGATAGGATCGCCTATAGCAGCTCCAGTATCTTGATCTAATAGGTATAATGCACCTGTTCCAGTATTACCATATAAGTTACAATTAGCATCGAAAGTTATACTCTCTACATCCGGTATTCCGATAGGTCCTATTTCAGTTGCAACGCCACTTGCAGGATCTATAGTTGCTAGTACAAAACTACCACCTATGTCTATAGTTGCAAATATAATTCCAGCATTTGAGCACGAATTAGGAGGCACAGTAAGTTCATCTACATCAATGCCTGATCCAGTAACTGCAACTTGAGTACCTGCGACAGGTAGACCTGCGTTTGGTCCTGAGATCTCTATACATACTAATAGGTCATTTTGGTTAACTAATCGTACACTTGCAAATAATTTGTTAGTATTTGGATCCCAGGCTAAACCATCTATATCGGTGTAACCCGATGGGTTTGCAAAAGGTGTAAAAAGTCCAGATATTGGATCTAGGATTCCGACTTGACCTCCATCAGAAGCATATACAGGAGATCCAGATGGATCTATAGATAGTGCTTCAATAGAGAAAGCCGTAGATCCGTCAGGATAGGTTATGGGTATGCAGGAATTAGCAGGGTCAGTCATACAGACTGAATTAGTAGCATCATCTACGAACCAACATTGAGCAAAACTCATGTTAGCAATAGTCGTAAATGCTATTAAAAAAATAGTTGTTCTTAGTGTCATTTTTAGTTTTTTCATTACAATGTATTTTACGTTATTAAACTCCCCTTAAAAATTATTTAAGCATAGCGATGCTAATAGTCAAATATCCAGTAGCACTACGAGATTTACATCAATACTATTTCTAAGTATCGTGTACGTCAGTATCGTAGTTGCTTACTAGATAGGATGAACTATCAGAATCAACTCGTATGATGGTATTCAGTATGTGAGGGTTAATAGTTAGACCAAGGACTGCGTTAACAGTGTCCCAATTATCTTCATTTTAACATTTGTGTAGTTATTAAATCATTACCCATAAATAAGACACAAAAAAGATCAAGGTAACCCACTTAAAATAAAAGTTTTCTTAATGCAAGATGTGTTCAAATATTTGCTTACGAATTATTACTATTATATAAATAGATGACTTACAAGTATTTATGCACAGCTTCAGTAAAAAATTACTGTTAGATTCAAATTGAATTTTAATTCAATTTGTCAATTATTTGTCAATTATCCGTAGTGTTTTTGTAAGGATGAAAATGTAGAAATGTAACGAGTGATGCATAAACAGTTATGCAATTATTTATGGACAGCTCACTTGAAGTCGATCTACCAGAAGAGCTCAATTTTTGAATAGACAGTAGCCTCTATACATAGAAGGACATTTATAATGAGAATGCAAGGATGTGATCTATCTAAGTGGACATTAAATAATGTGCTTGATCAGATGATAAATAAATTCTTTAGCAGGAAAATTTAACTTAATCGCGGAATAATTGACAGATTCCTTCTCCATATCTATAAGCTTGCTATTTTTGTGTAAATTATTAGAATATGAATTTGAATTTTTTGAAAAAATTAGGTTTAAAGAAAAAAAACCCAGGAACCTGGACAGGAATGAAATCTATAGCTTCTAAAGAGTACATAGATTCTTATTCTCCAGTAGATGGGAAATATATAGGCAGCGTAGGTGTTACAACAGAAAAAGATTATAACAAAGTAATATCTCAGGCTCAGAAAGCTTTTGCAGAATGGAGAATAACTCCAGCGCCACTCAGAGGCGAAATAGTGAGACAATATGGAGAAGCATTAAGAAAGAATAAGGATTCCCTAGGAAGACTGGTTTCTTATGAGATGGGAAAATCACTGCAAGAAGGGTTTGGAGAGGTACAGGAAATGATAGATATCTGTGATTTCGCAGTGGGACTTTCTAGACAATTATATGGACTGACGATGCATAGTGAGCGTCCTAATCACAGAATGTATGAGCAGTATCATCCGCTAGGAATTGTAGGAATTATATCTGCTTTTAATTTTCCAGTAGCGGTATGGGCATGGAATTCTATGATCGCTATGGTATGCGGAGATGTGTGTGTATGGAAGGGATCAGAGAAGACACCTTTATGTAGTGTAGCTTGTCACAATATTTTGCAAGATGTTCTTAAAGCTAATAAAGTACCTGAGGGAGTAAGTTGTATTGTCAATGGAGATTATAAAGTAGGAGAATTCATGTCAACAGATAAAAGAATTCCTTTGGTATCTGCTACGGGTAGTACAAGAATGGGGAGAATTGTAGGTGCTACCGTTGCACAACGTCTAGGTAGAAGCTTATTAGAACTCGGTGGGAACAATGCCATAATAGTCACACCAGAAGCAGATCTTAATTTAGTTTTGACAGGTGCCGTATTTGGCGCAGTAGGAACGTGTGGTCAGAGATGTACAACTACAAGAAGACTCATAGTTCATGAGGAGCAATACGATAAGGTAAGAAAAATTCTTAAAAAAGCTTATGGGCAGCTTAAGATAGGCAATCCATTAGATCCTAAAATCCATGTAGGACCACTTATCGACAAAGATGCTGTAGCAGCTTATGAAGCTACACGCGCCGAGGTAAAAAAACAGAAAGGAAAATTTCTTGTAGCAGGTGGTGTTTTAGAAGGTAAAGCATACGAGAGTGGATGTTTTGTCAAGCCCTGTGTTGCGGAGATAGATCATTCGTTAGAAGTGGTACATCACGAGACTTTTGCTCCTATTCTATATCTGATAAAATATTCTGGCGATCTACAAAATGCGATTGCGATTCAGAATGAAGTTCCTCAGGGACTTTCTTCAGCTATTATGACTACGAATCTGAGAGAAGCTGAATTATTCTTATCAGCAGCAGGTTCTGATTGCGGTATTGCTAATGTCAATATAGGAACAAGTGGTGCAGAAATAGGAGGAGCATTCGGAGGAGAGAAAGATACAGGGGGTGGAAGAGAATCTGGTTCTGATTCATGGAAAGCATATATGAGAAGACAGACGAATACAATAAATTATAGTAAAGATGTGCCTTTAGCTCAGGGTATAAAATTTGACTTATAAGATGAATACAAAAAGGGACACGGCAATCCTGATGATGCATTGCCAAGAGAAGCGAGGCATCGTACATGCGGTAACTGGATTTATACTCGATAACAATGGAGTGCTGATCCAGTTAGACCAGCATGTAGATCATGATGAGGATCATTTCTTTATGCGTGTGGAATGGAATCTAAAAGATTTTGATATTGAGAAAGAGAAAATATCAGATTATTTTGAAACCCTGATCGTAAAAAAGTTTGGAGATATTTATTGGGAACTTCACATAGATAAGACGCCGCCTAAGATGGCACTGTTTGTATCTAAGTATGCTCATTGTTTCCATGATATATTGTCTAGGTTCGAGTCTAAAGAATGGCAGATAGAAATACCAGTCATCATAAGCAATCATGAAGACTTCAGATCTGTAGCTGACCGTCATGATATTCCTTATCATTATATCCCTATAAAAAAGGATAATAAGAAAGTACAAGAGGAGAAGACCATAGAATTACTAAGAGAGTATGATGTGGATTTTATAGTTTTAGCTAGGTATATGCAAATCTTAAGTGGTAATTTTGTAGATCAGTTTCCTAACAGAATAATCAATATCCATCATTCATCTCTCCCTGCTTTCCCTGGTGCAAATCCCTACAAAGCAGCTTACCAAAGAGGTGTGAAATTCATGGGTGCAACAGGGCATTATGTTACGACAGAATTAGATGGTGGTCCGATTATAGCACAGGATGTCATACCCATTTCTCATCGTAATTCTTATTCTGATCTAAAAAGGAAAGGTAAGAATATAGAGAAGATCGTACTAGCAAATGCAGTTTGGGCTCACCTGAATCACAAAATAATTACCTATAAAAATAAGACTGTAGTGTTTGAGTAGAAAGACTTAAAATCTTGCTATAATTTCCACTCTCCGATTTAGGGACCTACCCTCAGAATCTTTATTAGAATCTATAGGCTGATTATATCCTCTGGAAGATGCATCGATTTTAAATTTATTTTCGCTGAATCTCTCCTGAATATATTTCTCTACACTATGGGCTCTATTCAGACCTAGGGTTTTATTACTTGCTTCAGAGCCGATGTTGTCGGTATGTCCTATTATATCTAACTGTATATCTGAAAATGTACGAAGTTTAGCAATCCAGCTATCAATAGTTTTTTTTAATGGATCATTTAAACTAAAGACATTACTATCAAAAGATATATTAAGAGCAGGTGGTAAACTAGCTACTTCTTCTTTATTTCCAAGAAAGGAAGTTTCTAACATTAAGCCTAGCTTATCTGGCCATAGTTGGAAATAGAAAAGTTTCAGGTGGTGATCTCCTACATCTAGAAAGACAGTATTCTCCGTAGTAGTCATCTTGTGTATACCATCATTATTTACAATCTCGTTGTCATCTATCCAGATGACGGAACCGTCATCTGAACTGAGTACAAATTTATATATTCCAGCTTGGTCTATTTTGAAATTACTATGTAGTATGAGTGCAAACTTTTGGAAGTATATATCTGGAAATCCTTTTTTTATATTTCTATCAGGTAAATAAATTGATTTCCATTCTAACTCTTGTATCACATCTAGTGTTTCTACATTAGGAGAATAACGAGTCAGTGTATCTCGGATCTCTAATATAGAAACATACATCTCTTCGTAATTTATAACATTGTGATGTTCTATTGTTTCCTGCCCCGATAGCCTAAGGCATATTAAACATATAATGGATAGACTTATTTTTTTACTCAACATAGATTAGATTACAGTTATGGTAATTGGACCCAATCTTCTTTTGGTATCATCATTGATAACGATATCTCTAATGTAAATTTTAGTTCCGACTTTGATTTTATCGAAATCCATACCCACTATTTTTTTTGTAAGATTCGATAATCTTACTTTGTAGTTATTCTCAATGGATATTGTAAAAGCGTAATTATCTATATCGATACAATCACTGATCGAGAGTAATTGTAATTCTTGTTTAAGCTGATTTTTAAGCAGCTTTTCTGAAATGGAAATATTGTTATTACCTTTGGTAATTGGAATAGCTTTATTTCCCATTTGTAAAATTATGCAATTGTCTGAATTTGGATTTACAAATGGTTTCTCTGATTGCTTTCGTGATTCTATTTCTTTCTGGTATTCTGCAAGAGGTACATCTGTTTTTACAATTTGTACTGTTTCCTCATACGTGTCGTTATCAAAAGTAATGATCGTATCTATCATCTCTACTAGCTGGATTTTGGTTTGTACAATTTCCACCGTTTCCTCATAAGTACCCGAGTCGAATGTCGATATAGTATCTATAAGCATTTTTTCTATTACGGGAATATGTATAATTTTTATTTCTTCTTTTCCCGTTGTCGTGTTGTAAGTAAAAATTGTATCGTGTATGATTACAGGTATTAGAGTATCCTGAACTTTATTTTCAGAATCGACAGGAACATAATAATTATCAAAAGTAAAGCAGCCAAAGATAATTGCCAGTAGGGGGATCATAGAAAAGTAGGGAATCAGTGAAGATTTATTCGCTTGATTTTTAGATAACATAATTATTCTTTTTTTGAGTTGATGAGCAAAGCTGTTAAGTAATAGCTGTTCTCTGTGATTTGTAAAATAACTAGATAGTGTAGTGGCATAGGTATGTGCATCAGTAGTTTGAATAGCTACTTCATCACAGATATATTCATGATTTAGTTTCATCATTTTGGTCATAGACCATGAGAAAGGATGAAACCAAAGTATTATTTTTATAACTTCTGATACTAAAATATCAAGGGTATGATATTGTCGTATATGGATCTTTTCATGTTCTAAGATAATATCGTCTAAGGTACTTTTAGGGGAATTAAATATATAATGGAAAAAACTAGATGGGCTTTTCGTTTTGTTAGAAATGATTACAGTAAGGTTTCCTATTTCTTGCTTTTCTGATTTCTTAATAAGAAGATAGATATTATATAGATTAGTAAGAAATAAAACTGAGAATAAAGTAAAACCCATTAAGTAAATTATTCCAAGATAATTATAAACTGACCATTGTGATTCTATGATTTCTGGAAATTCAGTTATTATAGGGACTGAAGTTGGCGCAACGCTGTTTTTTATTGCCTCTATGGTTACAGGAAAAACATCTATAGATATAAGTGGTATCACAAACGATAAAGGATATATAAGTAATAGTAACCATCTATTTAGCTGGAAAACTGTTTGACGATTGACTATAAGGATATAAAGGCTATAGAGTAAAGAAAATAGAATGCTAACCTCTAGCATGTAGGATAGGAATGCTTGCATATTTATTTTTTTATTTTTTTTATAAGTTGTTGTATCTCTTTGGGATCTATATCTTCTTCTTCCATAAAAAATGAAAGTAGTTGCTCCTTAGAGCTTCCTAAGTAATCACGAAAAAAAGATCTATATATTGATTTACTGTAGTCTTTTTTTGACACCAATGGAAAGTATTGATGGGATTTTCCAAACTTATTAAAACCTAAGAATTTGTCTTTTTCTAGCTTTCTAATGGTGCTAAGTATAGTATTGTAAGGTAAGGGACTTTTCATGTCATCTAGGATCTCTTTAGGAAAACCTTTTTTTAATTTCCATAGGATCTGCATAATTTGCTCCTCCGTTGTATTGAACTTTCTCATAGTACAAATATAACTTTATAATTAAAGTTTCGTTATAATAACGATAAATTAATTATATATATTATACCAATTCTGTTTTTAGATGACGGAAAAGGATTTAGAATTGTTCAAAATGGATCAAGGTAAAAGAATTGGTATTAGCCTTTGCTCTACTTTTTTATGATAATTTGCTAGGGTTTAGGATTAGTAGCGTCTAAAGCTTCATCGTGGGAGTACTAGAATCGTATTGAATTTATTTCTTGAAATTCTAAGGAATAGATTGGATATGAAGCATAGGTAGTATTTTAAGAAAATCACCCAATCTTCATTTATATAATTGAATACAAGCATTGATATATAATAGGAAAAGATATCCCACAAATGACCCTACCGCGCTAGAACAATATCTCCATAGAATACATAAGGTAAGCCACTAGTGAGGCAGATAGCTGTAATTTTCATTACATATACAGACGGTGTCGCTTTCTTACCCTGAAAATTTCCGTCCCACCCTTCTTCTGGATCTTCGGAAGTAAACATTTCGTTGCCCCATCTATCATAGATTGCCAGTGAGATAAACTCATTGACATCTGCAGGAAAAATTAGCGCATAATCATTCTGCCCATCTCCATTGGGTGAAAATATATTCGGCAGATAGAATGCTTGCTCAGTACACTCTTCATTGTACCTGATTTCTATTTCTTTTGTTAATTGACATCCCGTGTTTTCATCCGTAACTACCAGTTCATAACTAGCATCATCTGTTACCTGTATGAGAGGACTATCACAGTCATAACAACTTAGTCCTGATAATGGTAGCCACTCGAATAGGTAATCGTTAGTTTCATCGTACAAGAGATTTATCTGTATATTCTGGTTTGCAAATACCTGAAATTCTTCTTCTAGTTCTACCTCTACTTCATCATAAACGATGACCTCAGAGTAACTGGTATCAGATATACATGTCCCCCTAGAGCCTATAACCATATATTGACTAGTAGTTCTGGGGCTTACCTCTATACTAGTGGTGTAGTCTTCCAGAAAATCATTGTTGACCCCTTCCCATCTATATCTAGTAGCATTACCATCCGCCTCTAGAAGCGCTAAGTCTTCTGGACAGATACTATCATTAGTAGAACTTATATCTGTTTTGTATAGTACATTGACATAAATAGAATCTTCTAAGATACACTCATCGACGGTAGAGCGTACATAGAAATACATAGAACTATCTGGGCTTACTTCTGTAATAAGTTCTGTAGGATTACTATTTTCTAGGGTAGGGCTCCATTCTATCAGACCTATCGCGCTTGCATTAAGAGTTATAGTCTCCCCTAGACAGATGGTCTGATCGTCACCTGCAGAAATAGCTGTTTCGGAGAGACCAACAATTACTATGGTATCATTGTAGGGACATCCCGCATCTGAAGTTACTTCTACATAGAAAGATGAACCTCCTAGCATAACTTCTATTTCTGGTGATAAACAATCCTCGCAACTCAGTCCAGGTCCAGTCCATAAAGGGGTATTACCAGAGAGTAATTCTAAGTTGATATTTGTTCCTTCACAGTATATTTTATCTTCACTCAGAATGGGGCTAGCGTTTGTATCCACCTGGACCCCTAGTGTAGTTTCTTCCATACAGCCGAGCGTATTTATAACTGATAGCTGCAAGCTAATACTGTCTTCAGGATAAGTAATAATGGAGGCTCCATCTTGAGTTTCTTTATAGAGATCGTTAGATCCTTCCCATACATAATTGTAGTCAGGTACATAATTACTTATAGTGATTGTAGTGGAATCACCTGCACAAATAATAGGATCACTAAGCAGGTCTAAGACAGGTCCTTCTATCTCATAGTAATAGAGCTCCACAGAGTCGGTGACTTCACAACCATTGTCTTGCATTATGGTGAAGAAGAAAGTCTCTATTGTATCTGGAACAACCTCGGGCTCTAAGCAATTTGTACAACTAAGCGTAGGGGATTCATTCCAGGAATAGCTGCTACCCGGAAGATCATTTATGATAGATGCAGAAAGGATAGTTGTTTCACCTTCGCAAAGGATGGGAGGTTCCACGATGCTTACAGCCGATGTCTCTAAGATATCTATACTATCTGTTATATCATGGATGCAGCCATATTCTGTCTCCACACTCAGCGTGATATCATAAGCTAAATTATCATTATACTGATGGCTTGGATGGGTATCAGTACTCATATTCGAATCTCCAAAATCCCAGATGTATTGTGTGATATCACCTACCTCATTCGTACTTGCATTGTTAAAAGTTATTACTTGGTTTTGACATGTGACATCAGCCTCTATTGTAAAATCAGCTATGGGTTCAGATCCTATAATGATAGCCTCTGATGCAAAAATATCATCTTGGCAATTTTCCAGTTTTCCTGTAAGTTGTATGTCAAAAATACCAGCTTTTACAATATCGAAACTAGGAGCTTCTTCTTCATAAAAATAGGTATCCATAGTATTAGATATTTGCCAGGTATATTCTATATTAGGATCAGAAGAACTACTTAGGTTGATCAGATTAATCTGCTGAGGTACACCACAGAAAGGATCTACAGGATATTCCATAGCTAATTCCATATCATTAACTTCTATGGGATTTCCTGAAAAAGTCCTGATACATCCGGCATCATTTTTAAGAAATAACTTAGGCGTGAAGGTGCCTACTTCATTGTATTGATACATTACGGTATCTGAGTTCTGAGTATTAGGCTGACTCAATAACTCACCGTTGCCAAAATCCCAAACATACTCATATTCACTATCAGAATCTCCTATAAATGTTACGGTAAGCGGTAAGCATGAAGAATCAGAAGTCATAGAGAAATTTCCTCTAGGACCTGTTATCTTTATATAGTCAGGAATGATCAGCGTATCTGCACAGACTGCTCCTCTCTTCGCTATTAGCATCACATCAAAAGTATTGACATCATTATATATATGTGAAGGATTATCTAAATTACTCTGTCCGCTATTATCTCCGAAATCCCAAGTATAGCTATCCGCAAAAGATGATGTATTAGTAAAATTGACTAGGAGTGGGGGACAATCGATCTCCGTCACATCAGCAGTGAAGTTTGCAATAGGGTTAATGACAGACACGAGCTGATCTTTACAGACGGTGCGTTCACATCCTAGTGCTTCTATTACTGTAAGACATACTGTATAGTTCCCTTCATTCGTGTAACTATGCATAGGATCCTTGCTTGTAGAAAATGCGCCATCACCAAAATCCCAGAAGTAACCGCTTATATCGTTACCAGTGCTTAGATTAGTAAAATTGACAAAATCTTGTGTACAGGATGTAGAGTCTGCTAGGAAGTCAATAAAACTTCTTACGCTAGTGATGGAGAAATCATTAAGCGTGTCTGTACAGCCCCAGCTATTCATAATATTAAAGTCCAGTAAATAATCTGTTTCTTGTTCTATATATAAACTTGTGCTATCCTCACTCGAGGTAAATATGCCTTCTCCTAGATTCCATTCCCAAGTATCTATAGTTCCGAATAAACTAGTGGAACCATCAGCAAAAATAATAGAATCAGGAATACAGATTATGGGGTCTATAGCAGGGATCGCAACGACCTGATCTATATAAATAGAATCATGAAAAAAAGTATCTCTGCATTCATGAATATCTTCTACAATTAGATAAGCTGCGTAGGCTCCAGGAATTTCATAATGTAAGAAGGGTTCTGCGATGGTGTCATTATCTATATCAGCGCCCTCGGTAAAATAATAGTATAAAAATGCATCCGTAGATAAGTCTGTGATTCCAGTTTCTAGTTCATTACATGCCATCGTAGTGTCTAATGCAAAGCTTGCTATAGGGTCCGTAATAAGTATAGAATCTAATTTTATAAAATCGCATTCTGTTTCGTAGTTTTCTGTATATAATTCTACAATGTAATTACCTCGATCTGGAAGGGCAACAAAGAAGGAATCTTGGAAATATCTTGTCGTTATATCATCGATTGTTACGTCCCAATAGAAAGTGTCCGCACCTATTGAATTATTGATAAGTTTGACATCATAAGGTGCAGAACAATCATACCTTATCTCGAATAGAGATACTGGAGCATTAATATATACGGCATCTACAATCGTAACAGTATCTCCTGGGCAACCATTGTGTAAGGCTACATGCTGAAGGTCAAAAAAACCTGTATCCTGATACATGTAATCCTGAATTTCATCTCCGTAAAATCCATCACCACCATTAGGATTCCACCAGAACTCATTGGCATTCGTGGAAGACTGATCTGTAAAAACAAATGTCTCACTAGCGCAGGCTATGGATGGCGTATAACTAAAGTCCGTTACAGGAGGCGTTCCTGCTCGTATATAATTCGGTACATTGACAGAATCTACACAACCTACAGAATTTCTAGCCAAAAGTTGTACCCTATATTGACCTACATCAGGCACTGTAAAATTAGGATTAGGGTCATTACTAGTAATATTAATACTAGGGCCTATCGTCCATTCCCAGAACACAGTATTGTAAGCAGATACTATACTATCAGATAAGGTAACATCTAAGGGTATACAACCTGAAGGTCCCACTTCTGGCAGATGAACTTCGAAAGGTGCGATAACAAAATTTCTATCATAGGTAAACTTGCACCCATCTACCGTGTAGAACAATCTAATAGTATAATTACCAAATTCTTCTGCTACATACGAACCTGTATGTTCATTTACATCAACATTCCCTTCTGCACTAAGAATTCTCCACCTCAGATTAGCCATGTTATCTAGATTGGAGCTAAAGTTTATAGTAGCAGGGACGGCACAAAAATTATCTGAATTGAGGTTGATATTAACATTGGGTTTTTCACCTACGTCTATGCAGTTAGGAAAGGTGTAGCTGTAAGTACAAGCTCCTACGTAGATCGTTCCGCTAATATTATAACAGCCAGGATTTCCAAATACAAATTCTGCATTATCGGTCGTAAATAACTCACCTACAGTTTCTACATCCCATATGATACTATCATATGCTGAGTTATTATTGTTTTGGATTCTTACTTTATTGCCGACGCATGGTGCAGCGGGATTGACTACAAAATCAAAATTGGGATCTGTATTTACTAAAATATTATTTATCTTTTCTGTGAGGCAGCCATTATTCGTTGCAATTAATGATACTGGATAGTTGCCGTCAGAAGTATAAGTTATGTTAGGTGGCGTAGGCCCTTCGAAGGTCTGACCATTGCCGAAATCCCACATGTAAGTTGTGTTATTTTCTATATTATTATTAGAAAATGAAACTTCAAAAGGTAATGAACATGTACTTTCTGCTTGATAGCTAAAATCTATAGTAGGAGATTGCTTAACCGTAAGTGCTTCATTTTTGGAAATAATATTATTACATCCTTTCTCATCCGTAATAAAAAGACTGAGGGAATAGCTTCCACCATTTTCATAAGTCGTGCTTATTGTCTGATTAGGATCTGTGGTCTGTATGATATTACTGGTTCCACCTATATCCCAAGTCCAATTTGTTATGACATTATTCTGAGTAGTAGATAGGTCTGTAAAGATTATATCTGCTGGCGTACATAATTCATCTGTAGGAAACGAAAAGTCTGCAACAGGATTTGGATATACATGAACATAATTTTCCTTACATAGTGTTTCAGAATTACCGAGAGCATCCTCTACGGTCAGGCAGATGTCAAAAGATCCTATGGTATTAAATATAGCACTAGGATTTTGTAAAGTAGAATTAGAGCCACCCAGCGTCCATTTCCAATCCACAATGTTACCAGCACTAGAGATAGACTGATCTATAAAGTTAGATTGCAAAACCTCACAACCTTCTGTCTCATTTACACTGAAATCAACAGTGACTTGTGTAAAGCCTAATGGTAAAAAGCTCCAAAAAAACACTATAGTTAAGATCTTCTGCATTTCTGTTATTTATATGTTGCTATGCTAATAGAGAAATACTACAAGGGTGCTCTTTCTTAATTATAAGAAAGACTAAATGCTTAAGGATGTCTAAGAAGGGTTCTAACTTAAAGTAAGCCTATATATTATCTGGGGGTGGTGATGTATAACTGGGGGCATATCGGACAAATAGAGTCCTAATATAGGCTTTTTGCTCATGTCATTGGTATTTAGGTTATGACAAATATAGGTCATTTATGCTTAAATATAGCAAGGGGATACATCTATTATTAATTAGGGTTTACCCTAGTTTTTGAAAACTCTATGATTCTCCGTTTTAATAAATGAATTTTGATAGTTGATGATGAATTGTTCACATTAAGTATAGATACTATTTTACTGATTTGAGGGTATTTATAGCTACTTTTTCTAATGCTTCTGACTAGCATATCTTGCAATACTTTGTCTAAAATTTTCTATCTGATCTGTTTTGGCTAGACTAATGATACAACTACCAAAACCTCCGCCTATCATTCTAGATTCTCTTACCTTACATTTATATGTTTATCCGGAATAAGATGCTAGATGAAAGTCATAGAAAGATCGCAAGCAAAGGGTAGCACATGACCACCATTATAATCTATACGTTCCCCGATTATATTGATGCGATGAGGTATTATTAAAGTTTTTACATAAAACATGAAGAAAAAGATAAAAAGAAAATTTAGTAAAACTGACGAAAGCTATTGCATTTAAGTAGGAATTATATATATATTTGCAATCCTTTATTAAAGGGTCGCGTGGCCGAGTGGCTAGGCAGAGGTCTGCAAAACCTCGTACGGCGGTTCGAATCCGTCCGCGACCTCAACGAGTCTCTGATTATATATATAGTTAGAGACTTTTTTTATGACTATGATGAGTTTCATCAAACCCATTAACTTTACTAGTCACAAGCAGCATCATTTTGATGAAATAAAGAATGGGATAAAATAGACCCTTATAAGGCGAGTTTATATTAAGCTCATTTAGAAATAGATAATAAAGCTAGAACGAGTAAAATCCTATAGCAGAATTGCCCATGCAGCTAAAACTTAGCCATAATATTTTTCATAAAAAAAGATATAATTATAATCCCTAAATTAACCCGAGCGGGCGAGATTTTAGCCAATATTAATGTCAGGCAAGTTGAATAAATTTTTTCTAACTCTATTCGTTAATTTGGTGCTGACTAATACCATTTCTATTTCTAAATGACGGAAAAGGATTTAGAATTGTTCAAAATGGATCAAGGCAAAAAACGTAGGCGAACCCATAGGTTCGGCGAGGCTTTTCAACGAAGGAACATAAAGAACAAAATAAATAATTACCGTCATTCTAAACTAGAATTGGTATAAAAAGGCTTTATATCTAGTTTTTCGATTATATATTGTCCTACTTTCTCTCCTTGATCCACACCATAATCTATGGCAGGTCTGTAATGAATCCCCCCATAAAGTCTGCTAATAGCGGCTTCTTGAGAAGCTGCTTTAAAAGAACTAAAGGACCTTACAGGTAAGCCATATTCCACTTCTACATCATCGTCAAAAGAGAAGTCGTCACCAAATATTTCTGTAAGTACATTAGCAGCAGCAGTAGAAATAACGCTATGGCCACTCGTATGTTCTGGGAATGGTGGTGTCTGTAATACAGGAACCCATGATTCATCTAAGTTTTCATTAATAACGGTCTCTGGCCTGATAAGATTACTTCTATATTTTTCATCCCAGCAACTTATAAACGCATCCATTAAGGTAATAGAGACCATAGTATAGGCATATATTGTCTCCATCAAATCAGACTTTGCCTTTTCTGTGGCAATGCCAGTAATTCCTATCCAGTGTCCACCTGGTGTTATCTTTTTAGTAGCGAACATAACATGCCCAGTTTGATTCATTACATAGGGGTTACAGTCCCAAAAACTCGCAATCGCTTTTTTCTCTTCATCAGCATTATTCACAACCTCATAAACCTCGAGCATTTCCTTATAAAATTTAGAATTTTTATCTAGGGAAAACGTTGTAGGAGGAACTGGTATAAATTGATCGGCATCATCAAGAACCATAGGTCTTATTTCTTTCCAATGCGGTTCTATGCTCTCCATGTAGGCAGGCGGTGTTGGTTTCCATCTTGCGGGTACTTCGGTTATAGAAAATTTTGGATAGGATCTAGTTTCTTTATAGTTATCTTGGTTAGCCCATGATAGGATAGTCTCGGCTACTGCGTCACCATAATGGATAGAGTTATCCCATACCTCCTTAGGAATGTTTATGGAATCTAGTTCTTTGTAAAGCTCTGATCTATAAGCCTCTATCTTGTCTTCCGAAAAAATAAGGTTTTTGGATACCGTAATGAATGCTTGCAAAGCAGATAGGGTGAATGCATAGGTTTTATTAGGATCTTTTTGTGGTATTTTTTCGAGCCCTTTTAACTTGCCTGATAGGTCGGGATAGTTTAAGTTTTCTTGACGTAATACGAGGTAGGCAGCTATAGATGGATAGGCGTATACCCTGGAAGCAACAGGAGGAGAGAATATATCATGAACAATAACATCTGACAGCTTTTTATACGATCTTTTTATAAGTTCTGGCTGCTGTAAATCGACCTGAAAATTTTTGTTTTCAGGAGCACAATTAACAAAAAGTAGTAATGATATAAAATAAAAGTAAGTGCGCATATTATAAGATGTTCCTTGTAAAGTTCTGTAAAAACGTAAAAATCAAGAATTTAAGATCAATAATTTTTCTTTTTTAAAAATTAAATCATTTTTTATCTAGCGATTAAGTAGAAATTCTTAAGTTTGAGAGAACAATATAGTGTAAGTATGACACTATTTCGAATCGGATTTTATTAACAATACTAATATTAAAGCCACATGAAAAAACTATTAAAGCTATGTTTTTCGGCGTCCTTATTGTGCTTATTTTCTATGTCAATGTATGGGCAGAGAACAATAAACGGTACGATCATAGATGCGGAAACAAATGAACCTCTTATCGGAGCAAATGTTCTTATAAAAGGATTCTCTACAGGAACGATCACTGACATAGATGGTTCTTTTTCTCTAGTAGTCCCTGAAGGGGCAACAGAACTTACCATATCCTACACAGGTTACAATGATCAGTCCATGATAATAGGTGACAATTCTAGAATGGATATTTCATTATCACAAGGTAGCCTCCTAGATGAGGTTGTTGTTGTTGGGTATGGAACAGTCAGAAAAAGGGATCTTACTGGTTCGGTAGCCTCCCTAAAAGAAGAAGACTTTAACAAAGGAGTTGTCATATCAGCTGACCAGCTTCTGCAAGGAAGGGTTGCGGGTGTAAATATTGTAAACAATAGCGGACAACCTGGTGGACAGGCAACAGTGAAGATTAGAGGTAATAACTCGATAAGATCTGGTGCTGATCCTTTATATGTTGTCGATGGAATTCCCCTAGATGGAAGAACAGCTAAAGCTGGTTTACTAAGTACAGATATCGGAAATATAGAAAATTCAAATCCTTTAAACTTTCTGAACCCAGCAGATATAGCTTCTATAGAAGTTCTTAAAGATGCATCTTCGGCTGCTATCTATGGATCTAGAGCATCTAATGGGGTGATTCTTATTACTACAAAAAAAGGTAGAGATGGTGAGACACAAGTTAGTCTTAATACATCTTTTGGAACAAGTTCTACTCTAAAGAAATATGATGTTTTATCTGGTGACGAATATAGAGCTGCGCTTACACAATATAATCTAACATCTGGTGATGGTGGTTCTTCAGTAGATGTATATGATGAAATTGCAAGATCAGGTTCTATACAAAATTATAACCTATCTATCGGGACAGGAGGAGAAAACTCTAGAGTTAGATTTTCAGCAGGATATCAAGATGTAAAAGGTATCATTAAGGATTCTGGGATTAAGAGATATACGGCAACATTGAATGCTCAGTACGATCTTTTTGATGACAGAGCTGGAATAGATTTTTTCGTTGTGTCTTCTCATACTAACGAAGATATAGCTCCTATTTCTACTAACGCAGGATTTACAGGTAACCTTGTAGGTCAGGCATTACAGTGGAATCCAACGATACCACTGATGACTGATGGCGAATTTACAACTGGTCTAAATAACCCAGGAGTAGGCGCAACAACAATTAATCCATTGCAATTGCTAAATGGACACAGTGAAGTAGCCAATACAACCACTATATTAGGTAGTATTTCTCCCTACTTTAACATAACTGATAATTTACAATATCGTTACCGATTTGGTATGAATTATGGCACTGGAGTAACTAGAGGTGCAATAACTAAAGATCTTAACGTACAAGGAATAGAAGGACTAGGATTTGCCGGTGTCTCTACGAATCAACTGATAACTAACCTACAAACCCACACGTTAAATTATACAACTGAAATCAACGATAATCTATCCTTATCAGCATTAGGTGGATTCGAGTATCAGAAATTTGACTTTAGTGGATATGCTTTTGCAGGTTTCGGATTTGATGATGTAGAACCAAATGTCGACATTGTTTATAATTTGCAAAACTCTAATAACGATAACAGAATTGTAAATTCTTTTGCAGATCCAATATCTGAACTACAATCTTATTTTGGTAGAGTAAACCTAGGAGTAGGTGATAGATTAAATATAACGGCAACGGTAAGAGCAGATGGATCTACTAAGTTTGGTGCTAATAACAGTTATGGTATTTTCCCTTCAGCAGCAGTTGCTTGGAACATAATGAATGAAAGCTTTTTAGAAGATGGACCATTTGATGACTTAAGGCTTAGATTGGGCTGGGGTGTAACTGGTAACCAAGAGTTCCCTGCTGGGGCAGCACTACAAAGAGTTGTATTGAATAATAATACAGGAACTACATTCCAGAATGCAGCAAATGAAAATCTACAGTGGGAAGAGTCTACCACGCTGAATTTTGGTTTAGATTTTGGATTATTTGATTATAGATTAACAGGTACTATCGATTACTACAGCAGAGTAACAAACAACTTATTAATAGATGCACAACTTCAAGAGCCAGGTCCTCCAGTAAGAGCTTGGAAAAATCTAGATGCAGAATTAGTAAATTCAGGAATAGAGATAGGTTTGAATGCTTATATCATCGAAAAAGAAAATTTTGGGCTTAACCTAGGTGTAAATCTTGCATTCTTGAATAATGAATTAAGAAATTACTCGGGTCCAGATATTCTCACAGGAGATTTATTTGGTCAAGGCTCTACAGGGTCATTCATACAAAAGCATGTGGATGGAAAACCTTTGAACACTTATTTTGTTAGAGATTTTCAAGGTCTAGATGAAGAGGGGTTTAGTATTTATGCTAACGATGGCGCACTTATCGAAGCAGGTGATCCTAATGCAGATATAATTGCAGGATTCACTGTTGGTGTAAATGCGGGTGATTTGAACTTTGGAATGAATTGGAATGGAGCTTTCGGTCATAGTCTCTATAACAATACAGCAATGTCAGTTATTCCGATCGGTAATTTAGGTAATAGAAATATAGATGCTAATCTTTTAGGTGGAGCTCAGGAAGAACGTTTAACTAATCCGATCGCGTCTTCTTCTAGGTACTTAGAGTCAGGAGATTTCTTGAAATTAGCAAACGCTACGATAAGTTACAACCTAGGAAAGATAAGTAGTTTTGAAAATATAAATGTTTCACTTACAGGTCAAAACTTAATTATTCTGACTAACTACACGGGATACGACCCAGAGATCAATACCGTAAATTTGAGAAATGGTGTTCCATCTTCAGGGATAGAATATATTCCATATCCATCAGCTAGAACAATATTAGTAGGTTTGAATGTATCATTTTAAAATAATAGAATCATGAAAAATATATTTTATTTATTCTTAGTCTTAATAGTTGGTATAGGATTCAACTCTTGTACAGATCTAGAAGAGACGCATAGAAAAGATTTAACAGAACTTGACGATTTAGACCCTTTAGCGGTTCTTGAGAGTTCTTATAACTCAATGAGATTACCTTACCAAGATCAGTCTAGATTTTGGGCTGCACAGGAACATACCAGTGATGAGGCGATGGGGCCAACAAGAGGCCCAGATTGGGATGACAACGGTATATGGAGATCTTTACATAATCATACATGGGATGCAGATCATGCATTCCTAGGAAGTACTTTTAGTGAATTGTTGCAAATAGTATATTCTACAAGTAATCTTTTAGCTTATGAGCCTTCTGCACAAACTGCAGCAGAATCTAGGTTCCTAAGAGCCTATGTTGTAAGTTCATTGGTAGATGGATGGGGTCAGGTTCCTTACAGGGATGATTTCCAGGATCTATTATCAGATGCTAAGGTATTAGATGCAGCCACTACAGTAGATTTGATTTTAGCTGAGCTAGATGCGATAGAAGCGGATCTACCAGATGGACCTGCTAATGTTGCAAATAAAGATGCAGCTAAGGTTCTAAAAATGAAGACGCTTCTTAATAAGGGTATGTATCTCGATAGAGCAAATCCTAGTTTTGCACAAGCAGATATGAACGCAGTTATAGCTCTAGCTGATGAAATTATAAATTCAGGAAAGTATTCTATTGCTGATAATTACTTCGATAACTTTGCTCCTAATAATGATCAGATATCTTCTGAGAATATCTTTACTGCACTTAATGAGGGTGGATCTAATTCTGGAAATGTAAGATCTAGATGGTTCTGTGGATTACACTACAACCAGAATCCTTCTGGATGGAATGGTTTCTGTACATTAGGAAGTTTCTATGATAGCTTCAGTGCGGATGACTTAAGAGCTAAGGCAGATTACCCAGGTATGACAGAAGTAGGTGGAATCAATGCTGGATTCCTTATCGGTCAGCAAGTGGACGGTGATGGCAACGATCTTATGGATAGGAAAGGGAATTCGTTAGCATTCACAAAAGAAGTATCCCTGACGGAGTCTGGAGATGACCTAGAGATAACGGGGGTAAGAGTTATGAAATACCCTATAGATTATGTGAGTGGTGACAATGCAGATAACGATTATGTCTACTACAGATATTCAGATGTTCTTATGATGAAAGCAGAAGCTTTATTAAGAAACGGAGATGCTGGCCAAGCACTTAGCATAGTTAATGATATCAGATCTGCAAGAGGTGTTGCTGATCTTACTTCATTAGATGAGACGAACTTACTTGCAGAAAGAGGTAGAGAGTTTTACTGGGAAGGTTTCAGAAGAACTGACCTACTAAGATTTGGAAAATTCTTAGACGCATGGGAAGATAAGCCAACATCAGGGGCGGAAAGATTATTATTTCCTATACCTGCTGCTTCGTTAGCTTCTAATCCTAACCTAGTACAAAATCCTGGGTATTAATATATTCTAGTTTAGAAAAATATTTAAGAGGTCGTCCGATACAGGATGACCTCTTTTTCGTTATGTTTGTTATTATCAGTATGCATGTAAAAATATTATTAACCTTTCTGTTATTTTACGCTTGCTTCTTGCAACAAGGATGCGTGTCAGATGATGAAATAAGAGAGAAGGATGGAAATCTCTTTGTCCTCGTATCAGATGAACACTCTAATATTGATTTCTCTAATGAACTTCCCATTAACTTAGATCTGAATATCTTCAATTATATGTATTATTATAATGGAGGGGGTACAGCGGTAGGAGATCTTAACAATGATGGATTGACAGATATCATTTTCACTTCTAATCTGGAGAAAGAAGTAATGTATATAAATAAAGGAAATCTGGAATTCAAAGATGTAAGTGCTCAAACAAATATAGATGGTGGGGAAAATAGTTGGACAAATGGCGTATCGCTTATAGATGTCAATAATGATGGTTGGTTAGATATATATCTATCTCAGGTAGGAACATACAGGAACTTAGATTGTAAAAATAAATTATATGTATGTACAGGAGTATTAGAAGATGGTGTTCCCCAGTATATAGAACGTGCAGAAGAATACGGGATAGACTTTAAAGGTTTCAGTACACAGGCTGGGTTTTTAGATTATGATCTGGATGGGGATCTGGATATGTTTCTTATGAACCATTCCTTACATCATAATGGAACCTTCGGTAAGCGATCAGATTTTTTAGATACCTACAATGAAGTTTCGGGAGATAGGTTCTACAGAAATGATGGATCTAAATTTACTAATGTAACCGAACAGAGTGGTATTCATAGCAGTGTAATAGGGTATGGTCTAGGCTTTGCATTTGGTGATGTGAATAATGACGGTTATCCAGATATATATGTAGGTAATGATTTTCATGAAAATGATTACCTCTATATTAATCAAGGTGATGGAACCTTCTCTGATAGTCTTACCTATAAGATAAAACACACAAGCAGATTTTCTATGGGGGTAGAAATCGCTGATGTAAATGATGATGGGTATCAAGATATTATTTCCCTAGACATGTTACCCGAAGACCCTACTATATTGAAGTCTTCAGAAGGAGAGGATGCATTGGATATTTTTAATTTTAAACTGGGTTATGGGTATAATCATCAGTATGCAAAAAATGCTTTACAACTTAATCAAGCTAACGGTAGTTTCAAAGAGATAGCTTCCTATGCTGGCATTCATGCAACAGATTGGTCTTGGTGCCCTCTGGTTTTTGATTTTGAAATGGATGGAATTAAGGACTTGTTTATTTCCAACGGTATTCCCAGAAGAATGAATGATATAGATTATATAAATTTTATCTCAGGAAATGAAATTCAGTATAAGATCCAATTTGATGAAATGGATGAAACAGATCTGAGTGCCTTAGAGAAGATTCCGCAAATAGAGCTTTACAATAAGTTCTACAATGGCAATGAAAATATTGTATATGATGATCTAGGAAAAAAGATTGGTAGACATACAAAGAGCTATTCTAACAGTGCAGCATATGCAGATTTTGACTTAGATGGAGATTATGATTTAGTAACTAATAATATAGATCAAAAAGCATTTCTGTATGAAAATAAATCGAATCAGCACGCCTCCATAAGAATCAAATTAAATGGTTCTGATAAAAATAAAATGGGAATAGGTTCGCAGTTCATAAGCTACTATAATAATGAAAAAAAATATTTCCAGTATGCTCCCTACAAAGGTTTTCAGTCTTGTATGATCAACGAAATTCTTGTGCCTAAAAATGGATTAGATTCTATCCGTATGATATGGCCCGACAGATCCACTATGATAAAAAAAGTAAAGAATGACTCTATTTTGGTTTTTAATTATTCGGATGCAAATCAGAAGTATATTTATGAAAGAGAAAAAGATGTAGTATCGTTTGCTGATATAACCGAGCAGGTAGGTCTAGACTATAGACACCAAGAAAATAAGTTTGTAGAATTTAATAGAGAGGCACTTATTCCTTTCAGTACATCGGCAGAAGGGCCAGCTCTTGCAGTAGGGGATGTAAACGGTGACGGATTGGATGATTTCTTCATAGGGTCATCTAAGCGTAAGAAAAGTGCCTTATACCTGCAAGGCACTAACGGTAGATTCGCAGTGGACAGCAGGATGAAAATAGACTCTACATATGAGGAGGTCGATGCTGTATTTGTAGACTTAGATCAGGATGAGGATCTAGATCTTCTTATTGCTACAGGGGGGAATGAATATAGGCTGAACAGTCCTTATACTCGCTTACTCTATTATGAAAATAAGGATGGAATTCTAAAGGAAAATAAGTCCATGTTTAAGGATATACAACTTACTGCATCGTGTCTAAGTATATGTGATTATGATGATGATGGAGATGTAGATATATTTGTGGGGGGCAGAGCCATTCCTTGGAAATATGGAGAAATTCCTCAGTCTTATCTATTAGAAAACAAGGGTGATGGCAAGTTCCAAAATGTTATTTCTAATAGAATGGAAGAAGGTGGGCTGATCGGATTTGTCAAAGATGCAAGCTTCGTAGACCTAGATAAGGATGGTAGGGAAGACCTAATTCTGGCCTTGGAGTGGGGCGTAGTTACAGTTTATTATAATAGAGGAGACAAATTTGAAAAAGCAAATATATCAAATGATTTAGGCTGGTGGAACAGTGTGTCAATAGAAGATGTGGATGGAGATGGTGACTTAGATATATTTGCTGGAAATCTAGGAAAAAACGCAAGACTGAAAGCAAGCAAAGATAGACCAGTGAGAATGTATTATGGAGATTTTGATGATAACGGAACTAGCGAACAAGTACTTAGCTATTACGTAGGAGATAGAGAGATTGCATTTAGCAATATGATGGAACTACAAAAGCAAATACCAGTGCTAAAGAAGAAATTTCTGAAAGCCAAAGACTTTGCTGCTGCTTCTATAGAAGAATTATTAGGCCGAGATAAAAAACAAGCTTCGGTACAATACGAGGTGGATAGAATGGAAAATACACTCTACATCAATGATGGAAAAAATAATTTCAGCATCGGAGAGTTGCCTATAGAAATGCAATTTAGTTCGTATTATGCTGGCTTATTCACAGATCTTAATAGGGATGGTAAGCCTGATTTGTTACCTGGAGGTAATTATTATTATTGCAATGTGCAGATGGGTAGATACGATGCAGAAAATGGATCAGCACTGCTCAATAATGGAGAAGGAGACTTTAGCTATATAGATATGAATAATGCACCACTAAAAGGGCAGGTAAAGAATATTAAGCCTATCACAATAGGAAAGGATAACGCTTATTTATTTGCTCAGAATAATGACGATCTAGTTGTGCTAAAAGTAAAAAATCGCTAGATGAGAATATTTTTTTATTTCTTAGTTTCTACAATATTATGTATCTCCTGCCAGGATGAAAAACCTGTCACAGTATCTAACCCAGATACCTTATTTTTAGACTTGCCTAGTGAGCTGACCTCTGTGGACTTTATCAATGCTGTAGAGCATACAGATGAACTCAATATTTTCAACTATCGGAATTTCTATAATGGAGGAGGTGTAGCGATTGGTGATATCAATAATGATGGATTAAGTGATCTGTTTTTTACTGCTAACATGGGAGCAAATAAGTTATATATTAATAAAGGAGATTTTGTTTTTGAAGACATTAGTAAAAGCGCAGGCATAGAGCTTATAGATAAATGGAGCACTGGAGTTACAATGATAGATATAGATGCGGATGGTTGGTTGGATATATATGTTTGTAATGCGGGTTATAGAAAAGGTGCTGATCAGAAAAATGCACTTTTTATTAATCAAGGTAATAACACCTTTGTCGAACAAGCAGCATTATATGTACTAGATTATAATGATTATTCTACTCATGCTAGTTTTTTCGACTATGATAGAGACGGAGACTTAGATGTATATTTGCTGAACAATAGCTTTATTCCTGTCAATACATTGAACTATAGTAATAAGAGAGATCTCAGAGCGGAGGACTGGCCTGTAGCAGATTTTCTTAAAGGAGGAGGAGATAAATTATTAAGAAACGATGATGGTATTTTTAAAGATGTAAGTGCGGAAGCTGGAATTCTTGGAAGCTTAATAGGATTCGGATTGGGCATCACAGTAGGGGATATTAATGATGATCAACTATTAGATATTTATGTTTCTAATGATTTTTTTGAACGAGACTATCTTTATATTAATCAGGGAGACGGCACATTTCAGGAAGACTTGCTAGATAGGATAGCTCATCTTTCGCATTCTTCTATGGGGGCGGATATGGCAGATATCAATAATGATGGAATGCCAGAAATATTTGTTACAGACATGCTACCTGATGACGATTACAGGTTGAAAACAAATACTACTTTTGACAATGTAAACCTGAGAAACCTGAAAGAAAAAAATGGTTTCTATAATCAGTATATGCATAACACACTCCAACTTAATAGTGGATCGGGTGATTTTCAGGAGATTTCTTTTTATGCTGATGTTGCTGCTTCGGACTGGAGTTGGGGCGCTTTAGTTTTCGATGCGGATAATGACGCGTACTCAGATATTTTCGTTTGTAATGGAATACTCAATGATGTTATAGATCAGGATTTCATTGATTTTTTCGCTAATAATATTATCCAAGAAATGGTATTATCAGGTAACAAACAGAAGATAGATTCTATCATTGCTCGTATGCCTTCTCAAGCATTAGTAAATAAGTTTTTCAAAAACCAAGGAGGTCTAAAGTTTTTAGATGCGTCGATTTCTAGTGGAATTACCAAAGAAACTTTTTCTAATGGTGCAGCCTATGGAGATCTAGACAATGATGGAGATCTAGACTTAGTTGTCAGTAATGTAAATCAGAAAGCTCAAGTTTATAGAAACAATGCAAGCAATAATTTTATAGGTTGTAAACTTTCCTATGAGGATGCAAATCCTTTTGGAATAGGATCCAAAATCAAAGTATATTCTGACGACAAGATATTAGTCAAAGAATTGGTCCCGGCTAGAGGGTTCCAGTCTTCTGTAGATTATAAAATAACTATAGGGTTAGGAGATAGTCTTTCCGTAGATTCTCTATTTATTATTTGGCCTAAAGGAGAGATGCAAAAAATAGAGAATCAGACTTTAGGTACCTATAACTCGATTGTCTTTGAAAGACAGAAAGTCATAGAGCATAATACTGGTGTAAGTCAGAAGGGGATATTTACTTCACAAACTAAGCATAATTTCCCCAGCCATAAAGAAGATGATTTTAATGACTTTTATTATGAGCGTAACATCCCGACACAGTTATCTAAAGAAGGTCCGAGTCTTGCTCAAGGCGATTTTGATGGTGATGGGCTAGAGGATTTGTACTTTGGAGGAGCGGCTGGTCAGACGCCAGTTTTACTTAAGCAAACGAAGTCCGGATATGTTTCTCATCAGCCAGAATATTTTGAAAAATTCAAAGCTTTTGAAGATACCTATGCTGTATTCTTTGATTGTGATGGAGATAAGGATTTAGACCTATTGGTAGCGAGTGGAGGAAACAATGTAACGTATAATAAGCGTGCATTTAGAGACAGATTGTATGTCAATAAGAATGGTATTTTCGAAATAGATTATAATGCGATTCCACCGATTTCTCTTAATACTGCTGTCTTACAGCCTATAGATATAGACCAAGATGGTGACTTAGATTTATTTGCGGGAATGAGATCTGTCCCAGGAGAATATGGGATAAGTCCAGGAAGCTATATCTATATGAATCTCGGAAATGGAATGTTTACTGACGTGACGGAGCAAGTTATTCCTGAGCTTGCTCTTGCTGGGAATATAACAGATGCTATTGTTGCGGATGTATTGCCGAGTAGGGGAGATGAAATCATCCTTGTAGGGGAATGGATGGCACCTAAGATTCTTTTTTATGATGGCAAAAATTTAAAAATTTCAGAATCAGAATTATCTAACTACTCCGGATGGTGGCAGACGGTAGTAGCATCTGATATAGACCAAGATGGGGATCAAGATCTACTCTTGGGAAATGTGGGTGAGAATTTTTATCTAGAGGCGACTTCAGATAAGCCTTTGTATTTATGGATCAATGATTTCGATGACAATGGTTCAGTAGAAAAAATAATTACAGCAAGAAATGATAAAGGCGATTTTCCAGTTTTTGTGAAAAGAGATATGGTCGATCTGTTACCTGGACTTAAGAAGGAAAATCTAATGCATTCTGCTTACGCAAAAAAATCTATAGCAGATTTATTTCCAACTGAGAAGGTCAGTACCTCTATAGTAAAGCAGGTCAATTATCTCAGTTCAGCGATGGCTATAAACGATGGGAAAGGTAACTTTAGGATAAAGGCACTAGACCCTCTGGTTCAGCTATCTTGCCTGAATGCCATACTAGAGTGGGATGTGAATAAAGATGGCTTCCCTGATTTTGTCATCGGTGGTAATAACACATATCTCTTGCCGCAATTTTCTTCTTTGGATGCCTGTTCTGGAAAAATATTGCTTAATGATCAGAAGGGTAATTTTGATCTTGTCTCAGGAGACGAAGCTGGATTAGATGTCAAGGGAGTTGTAAGAGAGATAAGAAAATTAAGAACGATGTCTACAGAACAACTTATATTTCTTATAAATGATAATGCACCGAAAGTTTATCAATTGACAGATTAATATTTGAGGTCTTTATCTTCTTATGAGCTGGATACTATACTCACTTCACAATAGTTATAGTGCCACTCAGTGATTCTGTAATGCCATCTAGAAACTCTATCCTAGCATTCCACACATAGACGCCTGATGTAAGAGGAGTTTTTCCATTTGTTTTTCCATCCCATCCCTCATCTATATTATTCAGTTCAAAGGATGAAGAACTATACAGCTCAGTTCCCCAACGATCATAGATAGAAAATTCATTTACGATCCCAAAATCAGGGGAGAAAATAGTAAATAATTCATTCACTCCATCACCATTGGGACTGAAAATATTTGGTGCAAAATATCGTCTAGTATTATCTACTACAATATTAATTATTACTGAATCAGAACAGGATTCATTAGAGGCATGAAATACATATTCGCTATCCTGAATAGGAAAAGTAGAATTGTCTATACATGCTATGCATTCTAGACTAGCAATTGCCAGATCATCTTCCCAATAGTAAATGAGGGAATCACCATTATTTAAAATTTCTGGTTTCAGTTGGATACTATCTCCTAGAGGTATCTCAAAATTTTCATCAATTATGATATCCACTATTGGTGCGTCCTGTACATTGAAGAAGATGTGAGCTGGGTCACAACCATTGAAAGCGATTAGCTCGTATATGCCTGTATCATCTATTGTAATGAGCGCGGTCTGTTCTCCTGTACTCCACATATGTCCTATTCCATATGATCTTCCGTCTAGTTCTAGTGAAGCACCTGCACACAAAAACAGGTCTAATTCAAGACTATCCTGAGGCACACCTAGGACGGTCAGTTTACTACTATCGATTGGCGGAGTATCGGGATCATCTGATTCTCTAAAAGAACCTATATCGGCAGGGAATCCAGAAATTCTGGCAGCATTGAGATAGTTTCCAGGTGGAATTTCTCCTACATAGACAAGGATGATTATCGTATCTATAACTGAAGTGATAGAGAGATTTTCTATTTCTATAATATTATTAGGCGTACTGGTACTTAAGTCTCCACCAAAGGGATTTTTTATAACTTCTAAGAATTCTATATTATCAGGAAGTGAATCTCTAAACTGGATATGTGGATGGGCAATACCGGAGTCATTGTTAACGATAAAGTGCATTTCTATTTCAGAACAGGACAAAGTGCTATCGGGAAAGAATACATGATCTATACCTATAGTAAATGGGCAAGAAGCTACGGTGATCTCATAATTGACATTGATATCTATACAGTCATTGCTGGAATTAAGCGTATAGGTCCCACCTGTAGATGCTTCAAAGACAGGATCCATTGTTCCATCTTGCCAGATCAGATTGTTGCCAAATTCACTAGCATCTAAAAGTATACTTTGGCCCAAGCAGATAAATCTAAAAAAAGTTGTATCCACAGCGTTCCTTAATAGTTCTATTTCCGTAGCATCATTCCGGATCGTGGCAGGGTTGTCAGAAACTTGAATGCCTCCTATAGCGGCCGGTAAGTTACTAATCGTAGCTTGACTGCTGTATATTCCTGCTGGAATATTATCTACCGTTATTTGAAAATTCATGGTGGATACACCAGTTGGGATGCTTATATTACGGAGTTCGATTATAGAACTGGTGCCATTGTAATTGATAGTCCCTCCGAAGGGATTAATATCAAAGGAGTCATAATTAAATACCATCGGTATACTTACATCTATCTCGGCACCATTGACGATCTGTCCAGTAGCGTTTGCGATAGATAGAGTATATATAAGTTCTGTGCAGGGAAGTATTCTAGAAAACGGCGTGGATAACTGAGCTGCAATAGTATAAGGACAGGCGGCTAAGTCGTAACTCGATGTCTCAGGTCCAGATGTGATTCTGTCTGTAGCACCAGTAGATGTATTTATTTTGAACATAGAACTTGCTACGCCGAAAGCAGTAGAACCAAATGCTATCAGTTCTCCAAATGGGTTAAAATAACATGCGCTGAATCCATCTGATTGCATAGGTGGATCGAACCTTGTAATCAGTCCCGAACCTAGATTTATTCTATCTATATGGTTATTTTTTCCATCCACGCCATATAGTAAGGGCGAGAAAGGATCGTGCGTAATGTCTAAGTAATCTGAGCCACCGCTAATAGAGAGTAATTGTGTAATAGAATAATTAGGATCCAGAAGATCTATCTGAATAATTCGTTGGTCTACATCGTTATTAGATACGATCGCGGTGTAGTATCTGCCTGACGGGTCTATATCAGCTGCATTGATCTCATCATTAGTACCTATTTGTACAGTTGTCAATGCGTTTATAAGCCCTGCAGCATCGATTGTAACCAGTTGTAAATCATCTTTTCTAACACCATATAATAAGTTATCTACCTTGTTAAAGCCTAGACCTTCTATGAGACCAACATTAGGTAGAATAGTAGAAATAAGTAATGCATTATTAGTCGGGTTAATACTGATCGATGCTAGGTCATTTGTTTCTTTTAGAATAATGTATGCCTTACCATCGCAGAGAAATGGAGACTGTGCCGATAACATAAAAGTGCATCCAAGCCAGAATAAAAATAATATGCTGACATAACGATTAAACATGGTCTAAGATAACTAGAAAATTGGGCAATTATGGACTTCAGCTACTTTATCTCACACTCCAGTATTTTCTCTCCCTCGATGTGCCCAACAAGCACATCCCCTATTTCTACGGGACCTACACCAGCAGGTGTACCGGTATATATAAGATCTCCTATTTGCAATCTGAAAAACTTAGAAATATATATGATTAGCGTGTCATAATCGAAGATCAGATCCTTAGTATTTCCAGTCTGAACGATCTCTCCGTTTTTACTTAAGCTAAACGAAAGCTTACTAGCATCATACTTATCTCTAGGTATGAATTTACTAACACAAGCAGAGCCGTCAAAGCCTTTAGCAATTTCCCAAGGATGCCCTTTTTCCTTACATGCTGCTTGTAAATCCCTAGCGGTAAAATCTATGCCTAGACCTAATTCTTCATAATAATTAGAAACGAATTTCTTATCTACATGTCTCCCATTTTTACATATCCTGAGGACAACCTCTATTTCGTAATGTAAATTTTTAGTAAACGCTGGATAATACAATGGACTATCATTGATGAGTAGTGCCGTAGGAGGTTTCATAAATACCATGGGTCGCTCAGGCACAGGACTATTCATCTCCTTAGCATGGTCACTATAATTTCTACCAATACAAAAAATCTTCATCGCTTATGTATTCTAATTTTTTATTATTCTCATTCTCAAAATCATGGATTCTATGGTTTAGAGGATAACATAGATTTATCCTCATTCTTAAGGTTGTACCGCAATAATTGCACTTCTTCTATAAGCCATTAACCATTAATCTCAGAACCTAACATTTAACAAACCTGTCAATTCCTTTACCTCCTTCACCGTTTGCTGAGCTACCTTTCGTATTTCTGAAGACGATTGCTTTATCTGGTCCTTAATCCTTTTTTTATCGGCTACAAGTGCCGCTCTTTTTTCATGCATTGGTTTTAGCATCTCTATGACCTGATCGCCTACCGTTTCCTTCAGCATAGAGTACTGTAATGTGCCAGAAGAAAAATCCTTCATAAGACTATCAGCAGCTTCCTTGCCTCCAGCAGCTTTCAGAATTGTAAATAAGTTTTCCACTCCTTCGCTCATTTCACCTTCCTTCGTATCACCTGTGTCCGTTACGGCGGATTTAATTTGTTTTCTTATGCGCGCTTCATCACTATACATGCTTATGTAGTGTTTCTCTCCCGCGCTCTTACTCATCTTTCTTTTGGGATCAGCAGTAGACATGATCTTAGGTGTTTCTGTATGGAGTGTTTCTGGTAATACAAAATACTCTTGCCCCACCTGATTGTTAAATCTTTGAGCTATAGCCCTAGATAACTCTAGATGCTGGTCTTGATCCTTACCTACTGGAACAAAATCTGCCTTATAGATCAAGATATCAGCCGCTTGTAAGACAGGGTAGACTAGTAAGCCTGCACTGATAAATTCATCTTTAGAGCTTTCCTTCGATTGTCCACTCTTATCCTTGAACTGAGTCATACGTTGTAGATGACCATAGGAACAGAAACAGTTAAATATCCAGCACAGTTCTGCGTGCTCAGGTACTAGAGATTGCACAAATAGATTTTCTGGTGCCACACCTGCAGCAACAAGATTGATGATGAGATCCCATATATTCGTACGTAACTTTTTAGCATCATAAGGCATCGTCATCGCATGATAATCCACGACACCATAAGTACAATCATATTTTTCTTGCAGATCGACCCAGTTTTTTACTGCACCAAAGTAGTTACCTAAGTGGATATCTCCAGTTGGTTGTATACAAGATAGTACGCGCTTCTTTTCCATTTTCAGTTTGTTTATAAGTTTTCGGTTTTTATCTAATCAGTAGATGACTTGCGTATTCCTCCTTCACAGCCTCGGCAATTGTAACTTTATCAAAAGGGAATTTTAACAAATCTATGTAATTTACTTTCCAGAGAATGACAAGGGCACTCAAATTTTTATTCAAATTTAGGCTATTTTTGGCATGAATGCCTCTAATGTAATATTCCTCCTTTTATGATTACAACTCCCGAAACACTCAACACAAAACACATCCTCCTCGCATAAAATCCTCAAATTGACAACCACACAAAATCTACTCTCACCCATTGTAAGCCACAGCTGATACCTCCACATTGACATGCTTAGGCAATACAGAAACCTGCACTAATTCTCTAGCAGGAGCAGTCGCTTCATCAAAATAGCTTCCGTACACAGCATTTATCCTAGCATAATTATCCATGTCACTCACAAAAACCGAACACTTTACGACATGACTGAAATCCATTTCCGCATTGTCTAACACAGCCGCTAGATTCTTCATCACCTGATGCGTCTCCGTTTCTATATCCTCTGTAAGTAGATTGCCCGAAGCCGGATCTATAGCGATCTGACCAGAAATATATAAGGTGTTTCCAGTAAGAATAGACTGATTGTATGGACCTACTGGAGCAGGTGCTTTGTCTGTATTGAGTATTTTTTTCATGATATAATTTTACGTATGCTACAATAAGAAAGCTCCAACCAAGTCAATTGGTTGAAGCTTATAAATTTTTAAAAAGAGAACTATTCTTTAGTCCATTTCCACAGCAGCTTCCACTACCATCTGACCCTTGTAATACATATTACCTTCGTGCCAGTACGCTCTGTGATACAGATGTGCTTCACCAGTCTGCTTACAAACAGCAATTTGAGGAATCGGCGCTTTTTTATGCGTTCTTCTCTTTCTCTTTCTTTGCTTGGATATACGGCTCTTTGGATGTGCCATAATTATATTTTATTTAATTATTAAAATCTATTTTATTCAATGTTTCCCATATGGGATTTTCTGTCTTTTTATCTTCAGCGTGATCTCTTTGATCTAGCTTGTCGAGGACTACCTCATTACACGGAAATGGTTCTACCTCCCTACAATCATATATATTCGTCAGCGGTATCCCTAAGCATATATTTTCATAGATATGCTGGGCGAGATTGTAGTGATGAGATTCTCTCTTAATATATACAACGTCTTCTATCTCTTCTTCCTCACTATCATACTTAAGTATAAGTCTTCCTACGTTTTCTGCAGGGAGATGTATATCAGCAAGGCATCTATCACAATGTGTCTCTATGTACCCGTGTATGTCAAAATCCAATTCATATAGATTTGATCTCTTTTCCAGATCTACCAATACCTGAAATTTTCCCTTTTTTATCGGAGATCCTTCAAAGCACGAAAAGAATGAATCATCCACAGAAAACTCGTATTTATAACTGCCTATTCTTAATCCCTCTATTGGAATCGAAAAAAGCTCCAAAGTTTTCATGGCTATCCTTTTTTAAAATTGGATTGCAAAGATAGCTTTAAATATTTAAAAAATAAAAGCATTTATTCACTTTACTTATGAAAAATAGAGGAGTTTTAGCATATTTGTACTTAATAACAAACAAACATCATGGGTAAAGGCGATAAAAGAACTAAAAAAGGAAAGATTAATTCAGGATCATACGGTAACTCTAGACCTAAAAATGTAAAACCTGCTCATCCTAAGAAAGACAAAAAGGCGTAATCTACAATTAGATTACACCTTACTCTTCTTCATTGTAATCAATTAGATTACCACGAAATCATTTCATACCTGATATCATATCACTGGGTTTCACCCACTGGTCAAACTCTTTTTCCGTAAGATATGCTAGCTTCAGTGCAGCAGCCTTGAGTGTTGTACCTTCTTTATACGCCTTCTTCGCTATTTCCGCAGATTTGTCATAACCTATCTTTGTGTTTAGTGCCGTCACCAGCATCAGCGAGTTATTCAGATTTTCCTCTATCCTTTCGTAATTAGGTTCTATTCCTGCAACGCAGTTATCACAGAAACTCACGCAAGTATCACCTATAAGTTGTGCCGAATTCAGAAAATTATAGATCATCATCGGCTTGAACACATTCAGCTCGAAGTGTCCATTCATACCGCCTATATTGATCGCCACGTCATTACCCATTACCTGAGCCATAGCCATAGTTATGGCCTCAGCCTGTGTCGGATTTACTTTACCAGGCATGATAGAAGAACCCGGTTCATTAGCAGGAATCTTTATCTCTCCGATTCCACATCGAGGTCCAGAAGACAACATTCTGATATCGTTTGCTATTTTCATAAGCGATACAGCAGCAGTCTTTAACGCACCATGAGATTCCACAATGGCATCATGTGCCGCTAATCCTTCGAACTTATTTTTGCCCGTGATAAATGGTAATTTAGTAATGGTAGCGATCTTCTTTGCCACTAGCTTGTCATAACCTTTTGGCGTGTTCAGCCCCGTACCTACAGCCGTTCCTCCTAGTGCTAGTTGGCTCAGATGTTTTAGAGAATGCTCTATACTTTTAATCGCAAAGCCTAGCTGTGCAGCATAAGCAGACAACTCCTGACCCAAGGTTACAGGTGTAGCATCCATAAAGTGCGTACGACCTATTTTGACAACTTTCATATACGCCTTTGCTTTAGCAGCAAGAACTTTTTGTAATTTTTCTAGACCAGGAAGCGTACATTCCACTACCATAGTATAGGCCGCTATATGCATAGCTGTAGGGAAAGTATCATTAGAAGACTGGGACTTGTTCACATCATCATTAGGATGCAGCGCTTTTTTTGAATCACTCAGCTTGCCTCCCGTCAGGATATGACCCCGATTTGCGATCACCTCATTGACATTCATGTTCGTCTGTGTACCAGAACCCGTCTGCCATACAACGAGTGGAAACTCATCATTCAGCTCGTTATTTATAATTTCCTTACATACACGCTCTATAAGTTTTGCTTTTTTCTTCTGTAGCACACCCAGCTCGGCATTCGTATGCGCCGCCGCCATTTTTAGCACACCATATGCATGGATAACCTCTATCGGCATCCGCTGATTTCCGATTTTGAAATTCTCACTCGACCGTTGAGTCTGCGCGCCCCAATATCTTTCCGCGGGCACGTCTATATAACCTATAGAATCTTTTTCCTTTCTTGTTTTTCCCATCTATTATTTTTTTTACAAAGATGAAAATAACATTCTATAGTTCCCATTATTATCGGAATAATTAGGGCACTTTTCCTCCTACCTCGCTCAAGGGGGGGCTATGCGTCGGTAACCGGGCTATACGCTACTACAGGCTCATGCCCTATTGATCTGCCTCATAGTCGTGACTAGTCTTCCTACGTCAGCCTTCCTCACTCCTTGATGCAGTATCCCTATACCATGGCCTATACCGCTACTATCCCTAGTGCGGCATCCCGCACGCCAGCTGCTAACAGGCTCCCCCTATTAGAATCGATTTCCAAAAGATACATAGCTCTGTTAGTAATAGGCTACGCCCATGAAAAATGGAACAATAATAATATGTCCAATATAAGATTCAGGATCAACAAGCTCAGATAATTCTCACAGAACAAAAAGAAAAATAATCATCTCTAGTCGGGGACTACGGATAGTAATTTGTCAAGTTCTGAATAGGCTGAGCCTATGGCAATGGAACAATAATCATATGTCTAATATAAGATTTCAGGATCAAGAACATCAGATGATTCTCACAGAACAAAAAGGAAAATAATCATCTCTAGTCGGGGACTACGGATAGTAATCTGTCAAGTTCTGAATAGGCTGAGCCTATGGCAATGGAACAATAATAATATGTCTAACATAAGATTCAGGATCAAGAACCTCAGATAATTCTCACAGAACAAAAAGAAAAATAATCATCTCTAGTCGGGGATATCAGATAGTAATCTGTCAAGTTCTGAATAGGCTGAGCCTATGGCAATGGAGTTATATATCCTGATCCTCTTGCACCCGTGATAGCAGTGGTACTGCAAGTGCATCTATACTAGTATTCTAAGGAAGAAGAGAAGGCTGACGCAGGAAGACAAACATCGACTATAGCATACAGGATAGAGGTACTTAAGCAGTAGGAACGTATAGCGCGATAAGGTGCCCATAAAAACCCAAAAGAGATAGTCGTAATAATCGACAAAATAATGTCGATAAAACAGTCTATGTATGGATAAAAAATGTACCTTGTTCTTCCTATTATAATTTAATGAGATAATGTTAGCAATGCCAGGAAAAGAGGAGCTTTGTTACGACAGAGCTGTATTACATATGGACTTAGATGCATTTTTTGTGTCCGTAGAGTGTCTTAAGAATAGTGATTTCTTAGGGAAGCCACTCATCATAGGAGGGGTGAGCAATAGAGGTGTTGTATCCACCTGTAGTTATGAGGCAAGGCGCTTCGGGGTGCACTCGGCGATGCCTATGAAGTTGGCACTACGTCTATGTCCGCAAGCTATTGTGCTGAGGGGAGATATGGATAGCTACTCTAGATATTCTAAACTAGTGACAGAGATTATTGCTGCGGATGCACCACTGTTTGAGAAGTCTTCTATAGATGAGTTTTACTTAGATCTCACGGGACTGGATAAATATTTTGGGTGTTATAAGTGGGCACTGGAGATGAGAGAAAAAATAATAAGCGAGTCAGGACTGCCGATCTCGTTTGGTCTGTCTACGAACAAACTTATTTCTAAAGTAGGTACAGGAGAGGGTAAACCTAATGGGAAACATCAGGTAGAAAAGGGGAAAGAGAAATCTTTCTTATCCCCTCTATCTGTCAAAAAAATTCCAGGAGTAGGAAAACAGACCTATAAGAAACTCAGCTTTATGGGTGTGCGAAAGATAAAAACGCTAAGCGAAATTCCCTCTAGATTACTAGAACGAGAGTTTGGTAAAACAGGAAATAAGTTATGGCAAAAGGCAAATGGAATCGATAATACACCGGTGGTTGCCTACAGTGAACAGAAGTCCATGTCTAAGGAACGCACCTTTACAGAAGATACGCTTAATATGAATTATATACAGAATCTTCTGAAGAAGATGGTGGATGACTTGACCTTTGATCTGAGATCAGCGGAACGGCTGACCTCTTGTATTACAGTGAAAATCCGTTATGCAGATTTTAATACCTATACTAAACAAAAGCGTATTGCCTATACAGCTAATGAAAATATACTAGGAAATTACGCAATGGACTTGTTTAGTGTACTGTATGAACGTAGGCAGCTGATAAGACTGATAGGCGTTAAGTTTAGTGGACTGGTCTATGGAAGTTACCAGATCAGTCTTTTCGATGATAGCCTTACTTCTATAAAGTTATTACAAGAAAAAGACTGGATCAAAAAGCGATTTGGTAGCGATAAAATATTGAGAGCTTCTTGCCTCTAAGGAATATATTATTCATAGATTATAAGTGATAGGTAAGGCATATTAAGATAAATTACGTAAGACGAATAGCACAGCTGTATTTCTTGTAATTTCTAGGAAGTTAGATAAAATAGGTCTGTAAATAAGAAAAAAATGTAGAAAAATCACCCTTTCGGCTGATTGACATTGTATTATTTATATATTGTAATAGTCAGTGAGCAGCTAAGCTAGATGTATTGTAATATCTTGTTATAAGAAGGTTACATATTTATGCATAGCTCATTAATAGTAGTCGAAATAAAAAATGAGTAATAATAAAATAATACCACGGTACATTATCGAGAAAGGAGATACCTATCACTTACTTCTAGATCATGAGATTAGTTATGTCTCATCGCAGGATTCACGCGGGATTATTCATCTAAGTAATGGTGAAGCAATTCCTTCTTCTAGTCAGTTTGAACGTCTAGAAGAAAAACTCGATTCGCTTGTTTTTAAGCTACTTGCAGAAAAAATTATCGTCAATATCGAGCGAATAAAAAAAATACATGATGGTGTATTATACATGTTAAATGGATCAAAAATATATGTAGGAAAAAAATGCAAAGGAAGATTATTAGATGATTTAGTTCACATATAACCAGATATAGCAGAAAACATCCGATTAAGCAAAATATATAACCAATTAAAAACTATATGAAAACTATAGAATATAATTAGACACCAATCAAAATTATCCCTATATTTACAAGTAACAAAACCCCAAATAAAATGCATACATATCTAATTACACCATCGATAGAATAACTTCCATAACTGGACTGAAAAGGCTGAAATTTGTTATAAGTATAGATAAGTGAATGAAACCGCTTAACCCTAAAATTACTTCTAATGAACGACTTAAAAAAACCACAGTCAATACCTGGAATTGCATTGACTGTAAATAATGAAGTTCAATTCCTTTTTCCAGAGGATATTAATTATCTGAATGCGGAAGGTTCTTACACACACATATTTTTAAAAACAGGAAAGAAGGTCACTGTCTGTAAAAAGATAGGAGATATACAGAAAAGCCTACCTGAAGAATACTTTGCTAGAGTACACCAAAGCTTTCTGGTGAATATTGCAAATGTTGCAAAATTCAATGACGGAAAAGAATCTTGTCTACAAATGAGAAATGGTTCTACTATACAAGTTTCCAGAAGAAAAAAATCGAAATTCTTAAGTAGATTTACAAAGCTATAATTTCTGAAAGTAGTAATTCATGATGCTCTGCAAACAAGCTGCATAGTTATATCTCTTAGCAAGGATAGATAACCGCAGTGCTAATATACACCGAAAATAAAAGAATATATACCGCATATGAAGTCTTCACATTTTTGGCCTGTAGATTTCTTATATTGTAATAGGATAAAGAATAAAGTAAAGCAATAACCCTAGAGAAAGCGACTTCTTTTTACGCGTAGATTAAAACCTGAATCTACTCTCAATTTAAATCATTGCTTTAAGATAATAAGTTTGGAATACCCTGGGTTGTCACACTGTGCAAACAGGTGATTATTGTCTAGATGCTAGAAGTAGTGACTAGGAGGAATAATATTATCTAACATTAAGCTCAACAAGATGAACAACCTTAACTTTTTTATAGCGTGGCAAAACAGCCATCTAGAAACTTCTAAATACAAGAATATCTTTGGTCTAATAGGTCAGATAGCTGCTTGTATATGTTTAACTTTTTATTCGGGAATCAATCTGAATGCACAATGTAACTTAGATCATGATTGTGACCCTGCATTAACCTCAGTATCTATAGATGAAACTTGTATATTCGTAACTGGAACTGCAACGATTACCCTAGGATGGGAAATGCAAGGAGATGATCCAGACTGTCTAGCTCCAGAAGGAAGTTGGCGGATACAGATATCGCTGCCACTAGGCGGAGAGTATGGTGTTATGGATCATATGTCTACTAATGGTACAGAGTTCACTTGGACATATGATGCTGGTAATGCTACACTGAATGGTATAAGCAATTCTGAAATAATAGATGACGCGGCAGGAACCATAGAAGTAGTAGTCACCGGTTTTCTAGAAACAACTTGTAGTACGAAGGGAACAAGTGCTAACCTATTCATAGTACCGCAGTTTCAGGGTGGTTGTCCAGGTGCCTTCAGTAATACAACAGGAAATGATGCTCAAGCAACGATTTTAGGTATAAGTCCAATTGTTGTTCCTATAGTAATGATAGGCTTTGACGCGTACAAGAAAAATAGATCTTCAGTTTTAGAATGGAGTACTGCATTAGAGATAAATGCTGATAATTATGAAATCTTAAGAAGCTATGACGGAAGACAATATGAGGTAATAGGTAAAGTAAAGGCAGCGGGAAATTCTGAGGAAATCACCTCGTATGATTTTGTAGATAAGTCGCCTTATTCTGGTGCTAATTATTATCAACTCAGACAAAGTGATAGAGATGGATCTGTAAGTATGTCCCCTGTAAAAATTGTATCTTTTGATCAGGAAGATATTGTTATCCATCCGAATCCTGTAATAGAATATGCATGGATAACCTTGCCGAGTAGCTGGTCTGATGCAGCATGGACCTTAGAGATATACAATCGTAATCTGCAATTAGTACAGAGAGAAAATAAGGACAAGGGAGCAAGTACAAGACAACAATTAGATCTGTCGTCTTATGAGGCAGGGCTCTATCTAGTCAGATTCAAAAGTGGAGATATGATAATAAACAAAGAAGTTATTAATATAAAATAATAATTTTGGTCTATAAGTAGTGTCTACAAAAATTAAGGACGAAGAAATTATTCAAATATACTGACACCCTTTTTTATTACTCAGCTTACCATCTTCTAAGATGGTAAGCTTTCTTTATTCCCTTCCGATTATGCAACTCCTTGTATACTCAACTTTTCCGAAGAGGCGACCCGCAAAGTCCGAAGCCGAATCGTAGAAAAATAGTATTGTCCACGCAGCTAAATCAGCGAACACAGATTATAAATTCTGAGGATAAATAAGCAAAATATAAACAAACGTATGTAGTATATACGATATAAAAGTAGTTGTAATAATGGACTCTATGTCTAAGATATACACCGATAATAAAGTATTTATTACCACATATGAAATAGTGCTTTTTTAAACCGTTTAATTGTTTACTTTTATATCAAGGTAATACAAAACCCCTTAAAGCAATAACCCCAAATTGAGGATAACTCGCCTCACTTCCTAGCAGCCTAATTGTAGGCTGTTTATTCTATTGTTTTAAAAGATACAAGTTGGAACTCGGATGATTCTTTCTCGCAAAGAAAAGCCTAAGCTATGTCGCTTTCGCTGGATCTTGCATACAAGAAGGGTTAGTCGTGTATTGCCTAAACGTAGGTTTTACGAGGAATAATATTTTTTAATCAATCTTTTAACTAATGAAAAAATTTAACCCCTTTGCCTTTATCTCCTCCTTGAGTTCAGGCATTAGTGATGCTATAAATGTAGGATCACCTCCGAATTGGAATAGTAAAAATCAATTATTAATTATGAACACTAATTTTACAAGTAAACTATGGATGCTAGCAATAATGCTGATCTGTGGCAGTAATATGCTTATTGGACAACCTTGCGATGCCACTAATCCAATCAACTGTGTAGACTACACAACGGATGAGACCTACAGAGTAGCTGTAATTCTAGACGAATCAGCATCTATTTTTGGCGACGAAGCGACAGTAGAAGCTGCTGTTTTATCTTTAGCTGATGCCTTAGAAGATTCAGGGATAGAATTAGCAATTATTGAATTCGGCTGCGATGCCGCAGTAAGTTCATTTGGTGGTTATAGTGATTATAATTTAGTAGACGCAGCCTATAATGCAGCATTATCAGCCTATATTCCTGGAGGATATAGTGCCACTAAGGCATGTACCGATTGGGGAGCTGCTTTCAGAGTATTGAATGATGATCTTAACTCTATAGCTACAGCAGATCTAGTTTTATTCTTTACAGATGGAACACCCTTTAATTCAGAACCGTATGAAAATGAATCTTGCCTAGCTCGAGAAGCAGGCTCACATATTTTTGTACTAGGCGTTGGAACCGGAGTTGACGAAAGTTTATTTTCTGATATTTCAGGACCGATCGAAGATCTATCACCAGGTATAGGCGATGGTCTTGGACCATTAAATGCAGATTATACAACAATACCATTTTCCGAATTAGTGGAATGCTTTGAAGAAATCGCAGCTGCGCTTAATGATCCTGAATGTAACGATGATTTCCCTACAGAAATAGATGCGGATTGTGGTAATTTACCAGATCCAGAAACGGATCCAGAAGTTGTATTTGTCTATGGCGTATGTGAAGGAACAATTACTATGACATCTGCTGACGTTAATCCAGTAGATACGGATTGTCAAATAGAAAGAACCTATACCTTATTATTAGATGGAGTACCACAAGCGACCTGTGTACAAACACTCACTTTAATAAATATTGCTGACCCAGAAATAACTTGCCCCGCAGATATTAATGTTGAGAGTTGTGAAATGACTACAGATGCCGTGGAAACAATATCAGGACTAGTATATTCTGAAAGTTCTCTAGGAGTCAGCATTTTAGATTTTGAAAACTTAGGAGGAACAGTATCTGATAATTGTGATAATTTAGAAGAATTAGAAATATCTTATATAGACGTAACTATATCAGCATCATGCCCTACGACAGTTGAAAGAACATTTACGCTGTCAGATGAGTGTGGAACCTCTGCAAGTTGCACACAAACAATTAGTTACGATGATACAACAGACCCTACACTAGATTGTTACTTTAACAATCCAGATGCAATTATGGCTGGAGGACATACGACAGCGGCTGATCCTCTCGTAATAGGAACTTCACAACATTGGTCTATCCTAGAAGGAGCAGATGGCATAACAGCTAACAATGATCCATCTACAGCCTTAGATAATTGTGATGGAGAAATTACTTTCGTTACGCCTAATGTATATGATAACTGCATGGATGGACAAACGATAGAAATATCAGTAACACAGAATGTATCAGGAACGATATGGGGAGTCAACAATGACATACCACTAGATAGTGAATCAATAGATATAGATGAACAAGAATCAGTACAGAGAACAGAGTTTTTACCTAAGGGTCTGAACTACATTCAATTCAAGGCAGTAGATGCCTGTGGAAACAAAAGTGATTTCGGATGTTCGTTCTATGTATTAGTAGTAGACGATATAGCTCCAGTAGCGCCGGCACCGCCAGCAGATGCCATGGCGCAATGTTTTGATGATCCAGCGGTAACAGATCCGCCAGTATTATTATTTTCTGACAACTGTGACGGAGACGATTTAGAGGTAGAAGCTACGTCAGTAACAACACCAGGATCATGTCCTAACAATTTTGTAATAGAACACTGTTGGTCATACAGCCAGCTATGTGATCCAGATGCTGCTGGACCAGAGACAACGATAACAGTAGAAGTATGCCAGACAGTAACGGTAAATGATGATACAGTACCAGAGATAGAATGTCCTGGAGATGTAGAGATAAGTTGTGAAGATAGCAGCGATCCTGCAGATACAGGTATGGCGACAGCAACAGATAATTGTACAGATTCTGATGATACAGATGGTACAGATTATCCATTAGTAAGCTTTGAAGATGTAAGTACACAGGGAGATGATCCTACGATGTGTGATTTTTATGCATATACAATAACAAGAACATGGACAGCAGAAGATGAGTGTGGGAATACAGCTACCTGTGATCAGGTGATTACGGTTGTAGATGATACAGCACCAGTGATCGTATGTCCAGATGAGGCAACTTTAGAATGTGATGAGGATACAGATCCATATGCTTCTTCATGCGAGGTTACGGATGGCCCACTAAGTGGACCTGGAGACTTTAGTGCTGACGCAACTTACATAGATTTTGAAGATTTTAATGCAGGTGGAACTAATACGGCAATTACAGGATTAGAATATGTTACCTTAGGAGTAGGTATAAGCGCTTCTCAAGATTTAGCTATTTCAGAAAATGTAGCTCCTTGTGGCACAATTACGCAGAGTGGTGTAAATGCATTAACCAATTTTGATGTAAACTGTGCTGATCCTTATGGATCGATTCAATTCAATTTCAGTAATATAATAAACAAAGTAGGTTTTTCATTAGTTACGAATAATGCCGATGATGTAGATATAATAGTAGAATGTGTATTGAATGGAACAACTGTTGATAATCAAATCGTAAATACAAGTACAACATATGTATTTTACGGATTAGCTAGTAGTAGTGGATTTGATCAAATAATTTTAACGCCGGTTGGACCAGAGAATAATGCTATTATTTTGGATGACCTTTACTTTGAGTCTTGTGTACAAGGTCCTGGAGTGGCTATGGCATCAGATAACTGTAGTGAAGTAGTTATCACATATAGCGACTCAGTAGAAGATGGTGACTGCCCACAAGAGATGACAATAACAAGAACTTGGACGGCAACAGATGTATGCGGAAATGCTAGTTCATGTGATCAGATCATAAATATAGTAGACACGCAGGCACCAGAGATTATCACGGAGGCAAGTGATGAGACTATAGAATGTGATGTATCAACAAATGATGCATTATTCCAAGCTTGGTTAGACAGCAACGGAGGAGCAATAGCGGAAGATAATTGTGGAGCTGTAAGTTGGATGAATAGTTGTGATGGAGATCTGTCTGAATTTACCTTAGCAGGAACCTACAATGGACATGCATATTATATATCTAACAACGCCGTAGATGCGAATACAGCATTTGCTCTAGCTTCGGCATCGGGTGGATACATGACTTCTATCAATGATGCAGCAGAAAATAGTTTTGTATCAGGACTGGATGGAGGACTATTGTGGATAGGATTTACGGATATGACCACTGAAGGAACATTTGAGTGGATCAACGGTGATGCGGTAACATATACGAATTGGGATATAGGAGAACCAAATGATATAGGAGGAGAAGACTGGGTAGTAACGAACTGGAATGGATCAGGTCTGTGGAATGATCTGCCAGAGTTTAATTCATTTGCTCGAGTAATAATAGAATTTGATTCAGAAACACCATGCTTTGAAGAAGCTTGTGGAGCTACTGGAAGTGCAGTCGTAACTTTCACTGCTTCTGATGAATGTGGAAATATGTCAGTAACCACAGCAACTTTTACAATAGAAGATAATACCTCACCTATGGGTACAGATCCTGTAGATGATGAAGATCATGATTTATGTAAAGATGAGGTGTTAGATGCATTCCCTATAGAAGATGATGAAGCTACAGTACTAGCAGCTTATAGTGATGCATGTGGAGATATAGAGTTGATATTTAATTCAGAGGAATGCACAGGAGATGATTGTGACTGGACCTTAACAAGAACATGGTATGTAGTGGATGAGTGTGGTAATGGCGCAGAAGACGATGATGATCCAGTATTGGCTACTTACAGCCATAGCGGCAGCGACCAGACAGCTCCTACCTTTGACACAACACCAGTGGACCAAGAAGTATTCGCAACAGAAGACGATTGTAGCCAGTTGGTACATATCATTATGCCAGACGTATCAGATAATTGCGATGATGAAATTAGTATTTTTGGAGACCTAGTAATAACCACTGATGCGAATGTAAACTTCTCACTGATCACATTCGGAGTACCATTTGGAACAACTACGGCAGTATGGTATGTCACTGGAGAATTTACATTAGGGATGACAACAGTAACAATGACCCTTACCGATGCGTGTGGTAATGAGACAGTAGATACACATATCATCACTGTTAAAGATAATACACCACCGAGCTTAAAGACAGCCTGTCCATCAAGTGTAAGTATAGGTACAGATGAAGATGTATGTGAAGCAGCATATAGTTTCACACATCCTCAGTATGAGGATAATTGTCAGTGTACAAGCTCTGTGATCAAGTTCTGTGATGAGGACGGCAACCCAGTAGATGGATTACCTGATATAGAATTTGATGGTAACTCAGGAAATTTTGCAGATATAACATTAACGTATCCTAAAGGAGTAACGACAGTAAAGATTATATCTACAGATGAGTCAGGTAATGTCAACGATGATTGTAGCTTCACTGTAGAAGTATTAGATGATCAAGATCCGATCTTCACGTATAGCAATGATCAAGATTTATTGACAAGTGGCGGAGCAGATTGTCCAGCAGATGCAACGACAGATTTAATAATAGGTGATTTCACCTTTGATACGGACTTCACAGTAGCTGGCATCACAATAGCGGGTCCAGCGAGTACAGACTTTATGGACAACTGTCCAGAGATGTTTTTAGAAGTAGTATCAATAACTTACAGTGAAGAAGTGGATCCTTCGAGTGATCCAGTAGCCTTCTGTTCACAAACGGTAACGATAGAATGGTTAGCGACAGACTGCGGAGGAAACGAAGTAGGAGCAACGCAGGTAATTACAATTACAGATGATGTAGCACCGATTATCGATCCATTAGCTATGAATATGATAGTAGAATGTGACGGAGAAGGAAATGAAGCGGAACTTACTGCATGGTTAGACAGTAATGGAGGAGCTATGGCAACAGATGTATGTGGAGGCGTAGAGTGGAGTAATGACTTTACAGAATTGAGTGATGGCTGCGGTGCTACAGGAACAGCGACAGTAATATTCACAGCAACGGATGATTGTGGAAATGAATCAAGTACGACAGCGACCTTTACGATAGTAGATACACAGGATCCAGAATTCATTACAACACCAGAAGATCAGGAAT
>ENA-ORXM01000858-ORXM01000858.1-marine-metagenome-genome-assembly--contig:-NODE-858-length-47181-cov-17.237220_pt1 | contig 47181 bp, 44 predicted proteins | sample MGYA00237867_ERZ511480 | MGnify/ENA primary metagenome ERZ511480 (study PRJEB26309, sample SAMN06266103) | marine metagenome | isolation source: Algal blade | place: United Kingdom:Sidmouth, United...
GGGTTAGAGGAAGTCGACATTTGTTTTGGCCGACAAAATACTCACCAGACAGAATCTCTAATGCGATTGCCCTGCCGGTATACTACTTCTCCAGCCCCAGGGTCGCCCGCAGTGGCTCGTCGCTCGCGGAGTTCTGGCTCCAGTAAGGTGCCCGGGTCTGGTGGGTGAGCCGGGCGGTAGTGGTCAGGGATTTTCCCCGGCTGGGGTATGTTTCCAACCAGCCCCGGATCACGTAGGGTGCCGTGGCGTCAAAAACCACCTCCAGGCGACGACCCAGATCGCCGTAATCGATGGTGTACGATTTTAGGTTGGGTTCAGTAAATACTTCCCCGGCATAATCTTCAAGTCCGACCGTAGCCCGGGCGGCCTCGTAAGCTTGGTGCGTCATCAGCAGATATCCCGTAGCCGGAATCACGCGAAAGTCGCCCGTGGGCAATTCCTTCCAGCCGGAGCGGATGCGATTATACACTTCGTCCTCCAGAAAATCAGCGGGAAGTGCCACGTCGGTGTCGCCTTCTTTTTCGAAGTAGGAGCGCAGCTGGGCGCTCCACTGCTTGCCACCGGCGTAGTTGAGCTGGGTAAAGGTTTGCCCGCACCAGTCCTGCATGCTGGTGGTCACCTTCAGGGTATGGCCCTGCTCGTCGGTCTTAGTCGGCGTAAAGGTGGAGGTCATCACGGAGTAGTCGTAAATGCCGGTGACGAAACGCCGGATCATGTTGGTTTTGATGACCGGCGTGGTGTTGGGGTTGGTGTAGTTGTCGTTCTTCACCTGTTTATCCGTCAAAAAATCCTCGGAGACGAAGATCACGCTCACGTTGCCGGGGCGCATTTCCCCGTAACGGGCTTGCTCCAGGGTGAACGTATTGATCTCCGCGAGGCTCTCGTACCAGTATTCCGTCAGCCCGCCGGTGAAAATGCCGGGGACGGCAGCGTGATCGCCGGTAGCGGTCGGTTTAGTGGTAGGGTCCTGTACGGTGTTGCAGGAGATCAGGAATAAGAGGACCGGGAGAAGGATAATAATTTCGCGCATGATAAACGATTAACCGGTGACCGTGCAATTGGTTGTTGTACCATTCTTGCTTTTAACCATCCGGTCTTTGCACCCGCGTTCGCGCCAAAAAAGTGACGGAGGAGGAAATCACAGGGCGCGGCCGCGGGTGCAGGGGATAAATTTGAGAAGCAATGAAACGGACCTGGATTTTGGGATCAGACCCCGAAAAGCCGGGGTAAGCCGGGCTTTCATCCGGGCGTATTCTCAGCATTTCTCCATGGTAATTATCAGCTATATGTAAAAAGTAGCTACATTAGCGCCGATAGTTTACTAATGCACTCATTTTATCTTGAGGCCTCACTTCGGTGGGGCCCAAGCTTTTTTAGGTGCCCCCGTTAGCATTTTGTTCCCGATCTTGTGGTTTCTGTTACCCTTTATCCCGACACCATGCTCCAAACTATCCTATCCGTCATGTTACTGCTGTTTTGCCTGGTGTCGCCCCTGGAGGCGCAGAAGGGGAGCGACCGCAAGGCCGCCAGCTCCGCTTTCGACCAGGGCGTGAAGCAACTGCTGGCGGGTAAACCGAAAAAAGCGCTGAAGCCCTTTCGGGATGCCGTCCAACTCGATACGGGCTACATCGCCGCCCGCCGTTTTCTGGGCCTCGCGCAGGAACTGCTGGGGCAGTATCCCGCCGCCGCGGACAATTACCAGCGGGTGCTGAGCCGGGATACCTCCTTCTCGCGCCTGTTGTACTACCAACTGGGCAAGATATACTACAAAATGTCGCGCCCGGAACTGGCCATCCTTTACCTCGAAAAATTCGAAACCCTGCAGGCCCGTGACATCGGCGAATTCGGCCGCAACGGGGAAGAGGAAGCGGCGGAAGAGCAACGCGTACTGCTCCGGCTGGAGAACGACATTCATGCCGCCCGCATTACGCAGGACAGTACCCAGCTCGTTAATGTGCTGGAGCTTTACAACCTCGGGGCCCCGATAAATACCCGACAGAACGACTATTTTCCTTTTTTTGCAAACGACATGAACAGCTTTCTTTTCACCCGCCAGGGCAGCTTTGGCGACGAAGATCTGCTGCAGGGTCGGCGTAAAAATAAGGACGCAGAATGGTCCACCAGCCGATTCGGAAGTTTTAATACCACCCAGCCCGAAGGAACCTGCTCGCTGGTGCGCGACGGCGAACGCATCTACTTCACCTTGTGCAAGGAGATCGGCAAGACGGAGGAAGACAACCCCGAGCTGACGGCAAAAAGCGGCGGGAACCGCACCGTTCAGCGCGAATGCGGTCTGTACGCCGGCTGGCTCATCGACGGTAAGATCAAAAGCATCGAGCACCTGCCGGACTACATCAGCACCCCCGGCTACTGGGAAACCCAGGCGACGATCAGCTGCGATGAGCAGTTGCTGTTCTTCGTCAGCAACCGCCCCGGCGGGCTTGGAGGGAGCGACATTTACGTCTGTGAGCGAATGGACGACGGGAGTTGGGGGAAGCCCAGTAACCTCGGTGACGGCGTCAATACCCCCGGTGACGAAGAAGCGCCTTTTCTGAGCAACGACGGGCAAAACCTCTACTTCAGCAGTACCGGTCACCGTAACCTGGGCGACGAAGACATCTTCGTCAGTTTCTGGGACAACAGCCAGCAGCGTTTCAGCCAGGCTCTCAACGTCGGCGTGCCCATCAATAGTCCGCACCGCGAACTGGGTTTCCACCTCAGTTCTGACGGGAAAACCGGATTCGTGGCGAGCGACCGGCCGGGCGGCCTGGGCAAACTCGACATTTACGGCTTTCGGTTATCGGGTAAGCTCAGCAGTTCGCCGATCACCTACGTGTCCGGATTTGTCACCGACTCCCTCACCGGTAAACCGGTTTCCGGGCAGGCCGTACCCGCCGGCAATGGTAAAACGTACCATACCAACTACGAAGGCCGGTTTTTCATCTGCGCCCCGGCTAACCGCCCGCTGTCCCTGACGGTTGAGAACCCGGAGTACTTACGGTACGATCGTAATTTTGCCGTGCCACCCTGGGGAAATCTGGAACCCTACCGCATCGATCTGTTGCTGACCAGGGAATTCGTACCCCCGCCCTCACCCGCGCCGCCGAGCATTTCGGTGGATACCATTCAGCGCCGGACCAGAATCAAAAAGCGCAACTACACGGTACTGTTCAACTTTGAGGACGCCAGCCTGACGGCCAGAGCCATCGAGGGCTTGCAGGTTTTCGTGGACGAAGTGAAAGACAAGAACATCACCAATATCTCGATCACGGGGTACACGGACGATGTCGGAGACCAGGACTTCAACGTCAAGCTGAGCCATCACCGGGCCAGAGCGGTTGGTATACATTTGCGAACGGCGGGGGTTCAGGCAACGGAAGTAAGTATAAAAGGATTGGGCGAAATACCCGGCGCTACGCAGAAGGCATTAAATCGGAAAGTGGAGGTAACCGTCACCTATCGCGAGGTGGTCGATATCCGGTAAAGTTCGGAGACAGCGACATAGAAATGTATTATATTTGACTTATCCTTTCGCTTTATTGCGAACATTTTATGCGACACGTATTGTTCTGCTATAAGTATTTTTACCAACGATACCACAAAATTATGAAAACGTTCTTCACTTCACTTTTGATTTTGAGCGCGCTTATGCTTAGTGCTCAGGCTGAAAAGCCTCCTTACTGCGACGAGGGGCCGGCCACTTACGGAAGCGTTGCCGCTATTCCCGGTTCCACGACCGCCCCCCCTCTTCCACGTTTTGCCACCACGCCCACCCGGGAACACAAAGTGCAGGTTGCTATTCTGCGGTACACCGATCCTGCGGAATATCCCTTTCACCCGACGCTGGTCGCCCGTTACCGCCCCTGCGAACAAGTGTGGGTGGTGGAAAGCCGGGAAAGTTTCGCCAACCGCAGCGACGCCGTAGCGCTCCAAGGTAAACTTAAAGATCTGGGATACGGTGGTGCCTACGTCACCGATCTGATGGGGTACCAGTAAGTCAGTTCGATAAACTTTCATTTCAACGTTAATTCAGTCACCCCATGAGAACATTGATCCTTCCACTCGTATTCGGTTTTTCTTGCCTGTTGCTTACGGCCTGTGGTCCGGCACCGGTAACGGACAATATGGCCTCCTCTACGGTCTCCGCCGAAGACGTTGCCGGTTCATACGGCGACAATTTCGACGCCAGCAAAGTACTGCCCGCCGATATGCTGATTCGTAGCTATCAGCGGGAGCAACTGCTCGATACCGTCACCACTACGCTGCAGGGAACCGTTAACAGCGTTTGCCAGGCAAAGGGATGCTGGATGACCATTGCCGCCGGTGAGGACAAGGAAATGATGGTGAAGTTCAAGGACTACGGCTTCTTCATGCCGAAAGATATCAGTGGCCGCGAAGTGGTCATGCACGGCATGGCTTTCTACCGGATCACTCCGGTAGACGAACTGCGGCACTACGCTCAAGATGCCGGAAAATCCCCCGAAGAGATTGCCGCCATCACGGAGCCGAAAAATGAACTTCATTTCCTTGCGGAGGGTGTACAGCTTTTATCCGCTGACTAGTGAACATTCTCCGGATCGCCTGCGTTAAAATTATAACAAGCATAAAATCATTCATCCGATCATTTCGGGTGGATGATTTTTGTTTTTATACAGTCAATTGTTTTTATTTGGTCGCGTAACTTAATTGTTAGGTTGAGTTAACAAACTGGTTGTTAATACGTTACGTTTTGGCATGAAATTTGATTGGTTTTGTCACTAAAGATAAAAATCCACTTTACTTCAGATTTTCCAGCATACATGACTAACGAAGAATTTACCCAGCAGATAGACAAACTCGAAAGTTTGTTATTTTCTTTTGCCTTACGTCTAACCCGCAACCGCCAGGATGCTCAGGACCTCATCCAGGAAACAAGCCTGCGGGCTTTCCGCCACCGCGATAAGTTTACGATGGGTACCAACTTCAAAAGTTGGATTTCCACCATCATGCGCAACACCTACATCAACCGTTACCGGAAGATGAAGAGCCGTAAGCACGTCAACCAGCCCATCGAGGATTTCTCCTTCGCTCTGGAGAGCAGCAGCGCCATTCCCAATAAAGGAGAGCACGACATGCGGATGAAGGAACTCAAAGTAATGCTAAATGGCATTGGTGAACTTTACAGCGTTCCCTTTCTGATGTTTTACCGTGGGTACGAGTACAAGGAGATCGCCCTGCACCTGGGCATTCCGATCGGCACGGTGAAAAGCCGGATTTTTCTGGCCCGCCAGCGGATGAAGCTTGCCATCGGCGATCGTTACGTCAATTAGTATCCGGCTACGCTTTATCGTATTCTGGACGGGGTGTTTTCAGGTGGGTTACGCCAAATGCACGAATCTCTTTACGCTGGTTCTTCTGCAAGCGAGAGTATGGCCCCACGAGCAGCAAGGTGACCGGTACCCCCGTAAACTTTACCTCCTTTTACCTTTTTACCATTGGCAAACGTTCCAACCCCAGCACCAATGGATGAAGATTTTTTTCAGAATCGTTTTCAGGATCATCAACGCGTTGAGAAATTGCCCTCCCCCCGGCTGGCGGAGGAGTGGCTTGACGGGCTGCTGTATTTCCTGTTCCCCGAATACAGCCCGATCAAGTTCACGGGCGACCGGGCCTTCAGAATTCATTACCAGACCAATGACCTGAAACTGTTCACGATACTGGACAGCCTTTCCAATCAGCTTCGCGACCCCAGCAGCGCGACCCGGGATGCCTTTGAGGCCGATCTGCCGAAAATATATGCGTCCCTTTCCGAAGACGCTGATGCCATCCTGACCGGCGATCCCGCTGCGCGCAGCCGCAACGAGGTTATCAGTACTTACCCCGGTTTTTACGCACTTGCGGTACACCGGATTGCCCATCGGCTTTGCCGTCTGGGGGTTCCGCTGTTGCCACGCATTCTGAGCGAAGTAGCCCACCGACATACGGGGATCGAAATTCATCCCGGCGCAACGATTGGCCGACGTTTCTGTATCGACCACGGAACGGGCGTAGTGATCGGTGAAACCGTTGAGATTGGCGACGACGTAAAGATCTACCAGGGAGTTACCCTGGGAGCCCTGAGCGTACGCAAGGACATGGCTCGCACCAAGCGCCATCCTACCATCAAAGACCGGGTAGTGATCTATGCCGGAGCAACCATCCTCGGCGGAAAAACGGTAATCGGCGAGGATTCCATCATCGGCGGTAACACCTGGATCGTAAAAAGTTTGCCGGCAAAAAGCCGTGAGTATTACAAAAAAGTGTAAGCAAATTTGTGAATAATGATCCATCCGGTCTGACGGTCTGCTCCGATTTATTCCGTTACACCCTCCTTCCTCTACCTAGCCCGGTAAGAACCGCCAGATCAGCTGATTGACGAAGAAGAACAGCACCAGGTAGATCCACAGGGCATCCAGAAAATGCCAATAAAGCGTGAGTAACCGCAAATTGAGCCGCTTGGCCGGGTCGGAAAAATAGACGAGTACCGAGACGGGCTCCTTCATGTATTTCCGTGCTTTATAGAGAAAAACACCCAGGAAGGGGATGCCCCCGATGACGTGGGCGAAGTGCAGCCCGCTGATGACGTAAAGATACCCCGCCGAGTTATCCGAGGTGATGAAGATCTGCTGGCTGAACAGCTGGTACCAGGCGATGCACTGCATCATCAAAAAGAAGACCGATAGCCCCAGGGTATACCAGAGCATGTCGGTATATTTCTTGGTGTCGTCGGCCAGGTAAGCGCGTTTGGCCAGGATCATGGTGTAGCTGCCGCCTAGCAAAATGGCGGTATTGATCACGAAAAGGATCGGCAGGTCGATTGGCGGCAGATCGCTTTGCACGCGGGTGTAAACGAAGGCCGCCGTAAGGGCCAGAAACAGGATGGTGAGGCTGAACAGCAGCAGCGTCAGGTAAACGTTTTTCGGGTGAAACGCGAAGTTGTCGCCCTGTTCGGCTTCGTCTATTTCTGGCAGTTCGTACGGCCGGTCCTTCATGGTGATGTAGTTCGGTAGTTTTTAAGTAGGGTAGTTGCCGCCGTATGGCTCAGATTTTGTCAACGAACCGGCTTCGGTTTGTTACGCCGGCACTTTTCCGAGCAGTATTTCACCTCGTCCCACACTTTCTCCCATTTCTTGCGCCAGGCGAACGGCCGACCGCAAACGGGGCAGATCTTTTCGGGGAGGTTCGGTTTCTTATGCGCCATGTCGTCGTTTTATGAATCCATTACTTTTGGCGCGAGCGCCGGTGCAATGAGTTACCCTTTAGATAACAATGAGTGGGACACAAAACCGCCAAAATTGTTGCGACATAAGAGGCTATAATACTATAAAACCCCCTTGATTCCTTCCGCCAGTTCTTCCGCCCGCGCCACCGAACCCGCCTCGGCGTATACCCGTACGATCGGCTCCGTATTCGACGCCCGCAGGTGGACCCACCCGTCGGGAAAGTCCAGTTTAAGACCGTCTATGTCGGTTGTGCGTACGTCGGGATATTTGGCCCGCACCCGCGTGAAGGCCGCCGCGAGATCGTAGGATGTATCTACGTCTTTCTTATCCTTGATCATCTCGTAGTGCTGGTAGCCATCGCGAAGTTCATTGATGGTTTTGCCGGAGGTGGCCAGGTGACTGAGCACCAGGGCCAGACCGATGAGGCTGTCGCGGCCATAGTGCAGGCGCGGATCGATGATGCCGCCGTTGCCTTCCCCACCGATCGTGGCACCGACCTCCTTCATTTTTGCCACCACGTTCACTTCCCCGACGGCGGAGGCGTGGTATTCCTGTCCGTACTTAGCGGCAATGTCGGCGGCGGCGCGGCTGCTGCTCAGGTTAGAGACTACGGGGCCGGGCTCGCGGGCCAACACGTAATCCGCCACGGTAACGAGGGTGTATTCCTCGCCGATCCAGCGACCGCCGGGGCCGATGAGGGCAAGGCGGTCTACGTCGGGGTCCACGGCAATTCCGAGGTCTGCGCCCCGCTCCTTCACCTGGCCGATGAGATCGCCCAAATGCTGTGGCAGAGGCTCCGGATTATGGGCGAATTGTCCGTTCAGTTCCCCGTTGATGACGTCGCACTCGACGCCCATTTCCCGGCAAAGGGGCGGGATGGAAATAGCCCCGACGCTGTTCACCGCGTCCAGTACGACCCGGAAGCCGGCTTTGCGGATGGCCTCTGCTTCCACCAGGGGGTGGGCTAGAACTTGCTCGATGTGGTGCCCCAGGGCGAGCTGATCGGTAGTGCGCACGCCCAGGTCGTCCACCTTGCAGTAGGTGATGTCTCCCCCCTCGGCAATGGCGATCAGGTTGGCCCCGTCGGTGGCGGAGATGAACTCCCCCTTATCGTTGAGCAACTTCAGAGCGTTGTACTCCTTGGGGTTGTGGCTGGCGGAAAGGATGATGCCGCCACCGGCATGGTGGTGGGTCACGGCCATTTCCACGGTGGGGGTGGTGGCGTAATCGCAGTCGATCACATCAATGCCGAGGCTCTGGAGGGTGGCGGTGGTCAGGGCGGTGACGATGGCTCCCGAGGGGCGGCCATCGCGGCCGATGACTACTTTGGGTGTCGCGCCGGACTCGATCAGCCAGGTGCCGTAGCCGGCAACGTTGGCTACGATGTCTTCCGGAGTGAGGTTGACGCCGGCTTTTCCACCGATGGTGCCGCGGAAGCCGGAGATTGATTTCTTAAGGGGCAAAGTGAAGGGATGTTTTTGTTCGTTAGTTGTTCGATCTCCCGGGCGGTCCGGTTGATCCGGGAGTTGCCGACCGGCAAAATTGTGCACAAAGGTACGTTGCCCGGCCGTGGATTACATTTGTGAAGGAATGCACCGCTCATGACCGTCGATTATACCATCTTCGATTTTATCAACCAGTCCCTGGCCAACCCGGTGCTGGACGCCGTGCTGCCCGTTTACCGCGAGAAAACGACTTGGATACCGCTGTACCTCGGGATGGTTTTTTTGCTGTACCGGTCGTACGGCTGGCGGAGAACGCTCTGGCTGCTGCTCTGCATCGCCGGTACCCTGGCCGTGGCGGACCAGCTGGCCGCAACGGTACTGAAACCACTGATCGGCCGGCTCCGTCCCTGCGCCGAGCCGTCGGTGGCTGATCACGCCCGGATGCTGGTCGGCTGCGGAGGCCGGTTCGGTTTCCCTTCCAACCACGCCGTCAATCACTTCGCCCTGGCGACGGTGCTCAGCCTCACTTGGTTCCACGCCCGGGCGGTTGGCTGGCGCTGGGCGATCTACGCCTGGGCTACCAGCATCGCCCTGGCGCAGGTGTACGTCGGGAAGCACTATCCGGGAGACATTCTGGCCGGAGCGGCACTGGGCGGCACTCTCGCCTGGGTGGGGGTGCGGGTTTACCGCCGCTTTGCGGGCCGGGAGGCTATACCGTAGGAAACGGAGTATCCAAAGTGGATTTCCCCGCACCCGCGGCCGCGCCTCCTCTTCAGCATTCAGCTTGCAAGAACGCCTTCCTTCAGCGCGTAATCGCTTACCGTGATCCGCTCGATCTCCGCAAGCCCTAAGACATAACGTAGGAGAATCATCGCCACCACGATCATATCGGCCCGCTCGTCCGGTACGTCGGGCAGGGCTAGGCGGCCGGCGAGATCGACGCGGACGATGCGCTCGTAAAGCGGGTGGAAGCCATCCGGGGATAATCGGTGACTGGTCGGGTGCCGGGGTGCTGAGTCATCGCGTAACCGTTCGGCCAGCACGTCGAAAGTACCCGCCGCCCCGACGAGATGACGGGTCGGATGAATGCGCAATGCCGCGCTTAACGGGGCGAGTTGTTCCGCAAGAAATTCTTCCAACAGGGTAATTTCCTCGACGGAAATCGGGTCGGTCCGGTGATATCCATCGTAGAGAACCGATACCCCGACGGGGAATGACCCGCGCCAGCATACTTCGTTCCCCTCCGTAATGATGAACTCCGTGGAACCGCCTCCGATGTCCATGATCAGAACGCGCTCCGCAAGGGGAGGGAGCGCCAGCAAGACCCCTTTGGTGATGAAGTCGGCTTCTTCGTCTCCCGAAATCAACTGTATGGAGATTTGCGCTTTTCGTTGAGCGTGCGCCACGAACTCTGGCCCGTTAGCGGCGGTGCGCAGGGCAGCGGTACCGATGGCTCGCAAAGTTGTGCAGTGGTACTCCTCCAGTTTTTTCCTGAAATGAATAAGGGCGGCGATGCCACGGCTGAAGGGAGCAGTTCCGATCACGTCGATTCCCGCGGAGGCCAATTTCACGAAAATGCGTTCGCGGTACACCTCGGTCAGCTTTCCGTCATCGTTGGCGTCGGCGATCAGCAGGTGGAAGGTGTTGGTGCCGAGATCAATGACGGCGCGGCGGTTTTCGGCGTGCATACGTTGGATGTCCTTTTGACCCGCAATCTAGCACGGGTCTGTGTTCAGTGCGCCGTGACAGCGCCGTCGGCCGGCGGGGCATGGTGAATTATTGTCCCTGTCCCTGCTGCTGCACCGACTTGATGATGTTGTTGTAAAATTTCACGCCGGCGAGCGTCATCTCGTTGCCGTAGGCGGGTTTGCCATTTTCGTACCACACGTAGCTGGTGCAGCCGGCCTGGAAGTAAATATCGGCTTCTTCCACGTTCTTGCCGTTGACCTGAAACCAGATGTGGCCGGCCGGCGCGCAGTCGGCCTTGAGCTGAGCGGGCGACTCGCCGACGGAGTTCAGGGTAGCCTGAATCTGCGCCAGGGTACTCTGATTGATGGAGATCGGCAGGTGGTAAAAGGTCGCGTCCATATAGGTTGCGTTTTCCCATAAATATTCCAGCCGGTCGAGGCTGATGGAAGGATAGGAGGGGCCGTCGGCCACGGCGGGCGTGGGTGCGGGCGGCGGCGATGGCGTCGTGGCGGCGGTTTCTTTTTCGGGCGACGGCGCGCAGGTGCAAAGAAGGGACGTAAGGAGCAACGCGAGGACGGTTCGGAGCATTTGGTTAGTTTTTATCTTCCGGGGCTTTGGGCAGGGTTTCGCCCTTGCCGAGGGTGTAGACAGCGCGTACGCTGACGCTGCGCCCCTTGAAGGAGGTATTCAGTGCGTTATCGATGTCCAGGTTGTTGACGTGCTTGGACCAGCGCATGTTTAACCCGAACCGTGGGGTGAGGTAAAACGTCACCCCGGCCTTGAAGGCAATCAGGTTCTCGTTGAGCGGGTTGGCAAACGTGACGTCTTCGCCCCCCGAATTGATGATGGTATAATCGAAGAGCCGCTGATAACTTAAGCCCATTTCGGCGGTCAGCCGCCAGTCTTTGTAGTACACCATCAGCGGCACTTCCAGCATCGTGAGGTCGATCTGGTCGAAGGCACTAATGTTGAGCGAGTTCTGATTGCGGCGCGCGCCCTGCTGGCTGAACAGGATCTCCGGCCCGACCCGCCAGCGCTCACTGAGCATGGCGACCACCCGGACGCCGGCGTTGGCCCCCAACTGGTGGAAGCCGAAAAGGTCGTCGCCGTCGATCTGGCTGAAATTACCACCGGCGATCAGGGAGGCCCGGAAAGTCTGAGCGCTCATTACGCCGGACGCGGCCAGCAAGAGGGAAAAGAGGAGAATCCGCATGGGGCAAAGATAAGGGCTGACCGGCGGAGGGTGTGCGTCGTACCGCATGGATTACGGGTCAATGTCTTTCGGCTTGCCGGTCCGTGGTCCGGGGCAGTGTTTTTACCGTAAATAGACCAGTACGCCGATCACGATGGCCGCAATGACGGCGATGAGTACCCAGGGGAACTCATTATTTCGGTAGCGATCCACCATTTTCTCCAGGGCCTGGTTCCAGGTGAGTTTGTCGCCAATGCCTTCACGGCAAAAAAACAGGTATTTTCCCTGGCGGAAGTTGGCCTCGTTACCGTGCTGTTTCAGGATGAAGAAGTCGTTGTCGAGAAAAGCCAGTTCGTAAAGTTTGGCGTCGCGGTGCATGCTCTGGCCGATGATGATGCGCTTAGAATTGAGTACGCGGAAGACGAGCCCGTCCATCCTGCCGTCGTTGGCGATCCTGATCTCGTTGCGGTCGCGGACAAAGGTGTACATACTGACGGTCGTCAGGCCGGGCTGATCGCTCATCATGATCCAGTCGACTTTGTACAGGGGGGAGTTCTCCTCGGTGAGGTCCGTTTCGCTGAACCGCTTAACGGCCGGCAGGTACTCATCGATCGTCTGCTCCATCGTCTCCCGCTCGGGGAGATTGATGTTAAAGGGTTCGGCGATTTTATCGAGTAAGCGGTCTTCCACTTGATGATTTTAAAGTACGGTGGTCAGATGGATTTGCAGTAGCAGCCGCGAGTTGTGGGAATGACGACGGCCATGCTACGATAATGAATATGATCGCTACCGTATAACGAAGGGGCGAATGCTGCCATCTTTCCGTCAAAGTTACGTTTTTACCGCATCATCGTCCTGCTTGTCCCACTCGCTCCGTTTGCCGTAATATTTATCATCAACTACGAGGAGGCCGAAACTCTCGCAACCATGCTTTTCGGTAACGGCGTGGTGATGCCCGTGGGCCCGCAGGATGGCGCGGCTGAACTTATTGTCGAGGTGCCGGAACCACCTGAAACGGCGGTGGATGTACACATCGTGGATCAGGAAGTAAATCAGCCCGTAGATACTGATGCCGATGCCGACGAACGTGAGCCAGAACCAGCCCGTAACGTTGAGCCCGACGATGTATGCCACGGCACTGGGGATGGCGAAAACAAGGAAGAACAAGTCGTTCTTTTCAAAAAAACCGTCCTCGTGGTGGTGGGGGCGGTGATGGTCTTCGTGCCAGACCCAAAGCAGGCCATGCATGAGGTATTTGTGGGCCGCCCAGGCCACGAACTCCATGCCCGCAACGGTGGCCAGTACGATGCCGATGTATAGTAATGCCGTCATATGCTGGGGAAAACAACGGGGTAGGGGGATGGTTCAGGATAACCGGTTGAAACCGGGCGTAACGCCTGAATTTCCGATACGAGCAACCCATTGCCACCGGGGGAAACTACCTGGTTTCACCAACACCCGCGACGCCGACGCGGTACGGATGTTCTTTCGCCGGGCTGCAACCCGTGTTCCCCAACCCCGGTATCAGTCCGACAGGTCATCCGCTTCCAGGTGCTGGAAAAAAGCGTCGTCCACCCGTTCGTCGCGGACGAGCTTCACCGGCCACTTCACCCGCTGTTTCAGGGAAAAAGTGCTTAGCCGGTTGTGGTAATAGTACAGCATGGCGAAGCTTCCGGACACGATTCGATTCTTGTTGTCGAAAGTCAAAGGCTTGTCGATATGAAAGTTGCCCAGCGTAGCGATGCCCTTACGAACGATCTCCTCCGGACTGCCGTACAGCGAGGGTGCGATCTTCACCCCGTCTTCCCGCGTCAGTCTCATCAGCTGGTCGCGCAGCTGGGCCACGACCTCATGCAGACTGTCGGCGTCAAAGAAAAAATCTTCGGGAGGCAGCCGCAGCAGGGCGTACAGATCGTTGCCGGGGAAGGTCTTTTCCAGCATCCCGAAGGCGGCGTAGCTCACCAGGTGGCTCGGCAGCACGATGCCGTCGGCGTGGTAGCGCTCAACGATGCGCTGGCCCAGCATGCGGGTGTATTCACTCTCGCGCTGGTAGTCGCGGTTGATGTCACCGAACTGGTTGCGGAAATAATCACGCGTACTCACCGGGCGGCCGCTCTTGCTGTAGCTCTTGCCGTCACTTTCCACGCGGTTGCCCAGCACGTCCATCGGGCGCCCCAAGGCGATGGTGATCTTGTTGCCCTTCGAGAAGACCCCCCAAACGAATTTAAGGATCGAACGCAGGCTGTGAAAGCTGTCACTAGCCTTAATGTACCGCTCCTGACCAACCTGCTTAAGGTGCTGCTCAATAAGAAATTGCGCCTCGAGAACGAAGGGGTAGCTCAGGATCACCGGCACGATGTAGATCTTATCTTTCTCACGTCCGTCCTCATAGTTCTGGCGCTGGGCTTCCACGGCGGTACCCAGCAGGCCGAGTTTCAGTTTGGTTTCCAGCGCGCCGGATCGGGAGCGGGTGCCGCCGGGGAAGAAAAGGCTCGGTACGCCGTGGCCGATGATGAGTTTGCTCATCGTCTTGAGCGTCATCATATATACCGGATTGCGCTTGCGGCGGTCGACGCGGTAAGCCCCGAGGCGATTCATGAAGTAAGCCGTATAGCCGGTATTGTACAGGTTGAGCCCCGCTCCGAAACTGACGGCGGGCAGTCCGGCAACCTGGTCCATCGCATAGCCGATCAGGATACTGTCGAGATTACTGAAGTGGGTGGGCACGAAAACCACGGTGCCCGTCTTGCTCAGCTCGCGTACTTCATCTACATACCCGCGCACCAGCAACCGCTCCTCCAGCAGGATGCGCTTGCTGAACAGGCTTTTGAAGCTGCGCCCGTCGGCGGCGTTGAGCAGGCGGCCGAAGAAAAAGGTCAGGAACCGGCGGGCGAATTTGAAGGTGGGGATCTTGAAGTGGCCCACGATCTCTTCGGCGTAGCGGTGCACGATCCGGCCCAGAATGTTGCGGGCGGCCTTATCGGCCGAGAGCGTCTCGTCTTCGTCGATGGATCGGGTCACCAGCATTTTGGCCAGTTTCTTCCACTCCCGACGTTCCTTGGGCGGGTCCACCTTCCAGGGTTCTTCCCTGGTGCGGCGCTGCTCGCTGAACAGTGTTTTGCCGAGCAGGTCGTTCAGGTCGTTACCGTGGGCTTCGAGCAGGCGCTCAGAGCTTTCTTCTTCCAGTTCCTTTACGAAGGCGTTTCGGTTGTCGTGAAGTTTATAAATACCCCAGTCTTCCACCCGGGGGGAGACGTGTTCATAGCGGGCGGCGTCGTGCTGAAAGGGCATTTTTTTGTCAGTGTGGTATTAAAGTAACGTAGGTTGGCGGAAAGGTAGTTCGGTGGTACTACAAAAACTTCCCTTATTCACTTGACCTGATTAAAAGGCCACGGCACCTCCTCCAGTGCCGCCTCCATGAAATCGATCAACTCCTGCCGCCCGGTTTCCGTCACGGCGCTGGTGATGAAGATGTCGGGCAGTTCGGCCCAGGTTTCGAGCAGTTTGGCTTTGAAGTCTTCAACGCTGCCGCCGTCGCGTGATTTTTTACGGTCCGTCTTGGTGAATACGATCACGAAAGGAACGCCGTGCTCGCCCAGCCAGTTGATGAAATCGAGGTCGATCGTCTGGGGCGGTACGTTGGCATCAACGAGCACCATGGCGCAGAGCATCTGGTGGCGGTTGCGGAAATAATCCTCGGTACGACGCTCCCATTTGGCGCGGGTCTTTTTGCTGCGCTTAGCGTATCCGTAGCCGGGCAGATCGGTCAGGTACCAGCTTTCGTTGATCAGGAACAGATTGATCAGTTGTGTTTTGCCTGGGGTGCCCGAGGTACGGGCCATCTCCTTGCGGCGGCACAGCATGTTGATCAAGCTGCTCTTCCCCACGTTGGAGCGGCCGATGAAGGCAAACTCGGGCCGGTCGCTTTTCGGCGCCTGCTTGATCTGGGCGTGGGAGGAAGAGAATTTGGAGGTGACGATGTCGGACATAAAAAAAGGCTAAAGTCTGTAAGTCTTTTGGGTCTGGAACTACTGACGGCCTCAGACATCCCGACTCCGGACCATGATAGGCGCGCGAACGCAGGGATGCAAAGAACGGTAATTAAGGAGCAAAGTTGATTACGCACCGGAGCAACTTTTGCCGACCGCCAACCGACTCCCCGTTCGTCGTCCGCCACCCTGCCTCCGTCGAACTTTCTTTGCACCCGCGGCCCCGCCCTCCATATTTGCAGCATCAACAAACGACAAATATTCAATAAAATGGAAATCTGGGACAACTTTCAAACCGCCTTTCACCGCTGCCTGGATTTCAACGGACGCAGCCGCCGCAACGAATTCTGGAATTTCGCCCTCATCGCTGCCCTCTTCGGCGCGGCCGCGTCGATGTGGGATGGTCTCCTGTTCGGCAACGAGTCGCTACAGCACCTGTGGCGGGTCGTATTTTATCTTCCCGCACTCGCCGTCTCCGTCCGCCGTCTGCACGATACCGGGCGCAGTGGCTACTGGAGTCTGCTCTGGCTGACCGGCATCGGCATCATCTACCTGGCCATTCTCTGGGCCCAGGATGGGGAAGCGGAAGAAAACGAATGGGGCGCCAGTCCGAAATACGGCTTTCCGGAATGGGAGAAAGAAATGGTCTACGCCGAAGAAGAACTCATCGTCTGACCTGCACAAGAACTCAATTTATGCATTTTTTCGGCGGCGTTTCCTACGGGTTAACGTCGCTTTTTAGATTGTCGGATGTGCTTTGTCCCGCACCCGCCGACCTTCAATCTCGCCAAACAAAGGGAAACAACACCAGGCCCACCGCAAGCGCCAACAGGTCGATGGCCGAAACCAGTAAGAGGTATTTGCCTTCCAGCCCCAATTGTACCTGAATGGCGTACCCCCCCGCATTGACCAGGAGGTACAAAAGCGGAATCACCAGCGGAAAGCTGAGTACGGCCATCAACGTCCCGTTGCCGCCGGCCCGTGCGGCCAGGGCGGCTACAAATGTCAGGATGGCACTGAGACCGAGACCTCCGATGAGTAAGGTTCGCAGAAAGTAGCCCGGCTCGACGACGAAGTTTTGGGAAAAGAAGCTGAGCAGCGCCCACGTTAATCCACTGATCAGCCATATGACGATAGTGTTGTAAACGAACTTACTGAGCAGCAGGGCTTCCGGTGCGGCCAGGGTGTAATAATAATAATTGCGTTTACCGCCTTCCCGTAAAAAACTGCGTCCGCTCGCCACGGTAGCACCAAAGAAAAGAATGATCCAGTACAAGGAGTTGAAGATCATTGCGTTAAACGCCTGAACGGAGAAGTAAACCACCACGGTGGTGGTCACGACATAGAGGAACACGCTGCCCAGCGCATAACGGTTGCGCCACTCATTTTTCAACTCCCACCACAGGAGATGCGTTATTTGTCGGAGGGTTTCCACGTGGGCAAAGGTAACTTGCTAACCGACCTTGCCCTATCTTGCGCTTCGATTTTACGTTGATTTGATAATCCCTAATAAGCCCATAGCGCCCACCCGCGGAAACGCTCCGCGATTTTAACCGTGTCGTTCCTTCCGGAAAAACATCCGGAGCATAAAGCGGAAAGTGGGACCAATGCTGCCATATTCCATGCCCAAACGCCAACTACTTTTTGTTCTGCTGCTTTGTTTTGCCGGGCTCCCCCTCAAAGCGGAGTACCTCAACGTAACCGCCCGGAGAGGAGACGGTATCTACGCCTTACTGCGTAAGTACCAATTGCTCGATTTTGGCTGTAACCTTAACGAGTTTTACCGCCTCAATGGACTGAAGAACAACGCCAGATTGCTCGTGGGGCGCAAGTACAAACTGCCCGTGTACGTTTTTACCTACAACGGCAAAAGCATCCGGACTACCACCGGTGACGATAATTTTGCCCGCGCCCTCAGCATTCAGCACTACAACGACGCCCTGATGAACGCCGGCGTGCGGAATACGGACTTTCGTCGCGACAAGGTCCTGTACGTGCCCTTTCACATCGACAACTGTTTCGAGGACAAACTCGCCGCCGCACCCGCCGAAATCGTCGATGAGGGGGAGATTGCCAAGACCGGGGGTAATCCAAAAGTGAGCATCGAGACGCCGGACCAGGTAACGACCAGCGCTTTCCGCACCTTCGATATCTTCGGCGCCAAGTACGCTCACGTGCCCAAGATCGACAACCGGCTCGCCGGCCGCATTTTCTACATCGTCTCCGGCCACGGCGGCCCCGACCCCGGCACCATCGGCAGGCGCTCCGGTCATCACCTGCACGAAGACGAGTACGCCTACGACGTGGCGCTGCGCGTGACCCGCAACATCCTGGCCCACGGCGGTACCCCCTACATGATCGTCCGGGATACCGACGGTATCCGCGACGAGCGCTATCTGAGGGGTGATAAAGACGAAACCGTGTGGGGCGGGCAGGGCATTCCCTTCTCGCAAAAGGCCCGGCTCAACCAACGGACCAACATCGTGAACGGCCTTTACGACGGGCACTTCGACCAGGGAATCACCGATCAGACGATGATCTCTATTCACGTCGACAGCCGCGCCAGGGACAAAAAGATCGATCTGTACTTCTATCACTACGACGGTGACCTGATCGGTGCCAAACTCGCCGAACGCATGCACGCCGAAATGCGCATCCAGTACGCACGCGTCCGTAAGGGCCGCCGCTACGAAGGCACCGTCAAAGCACGTGACCTTCACGTTCTGCGCGAGGCGAAACCGAGCGGCGTATTCATCGAGCTGGGCAACATCACCAATCCTTCGGACCAGGTGCGCATCGTCGAGCCCCGCAACCGGCAGCTGATTGCGGATTGGCTGGTGAAGGGGTTGTTCAAGTAAGTTATCCGTTTTCAGCCGGGAATTCACTTCCCGAGAAGCAGTTCTCAATTTGGCTTCAATCAACCTCACCCCCGGCCCATCTCCGGAGCAGAGGGGAGGACTAAGCGCATAGAACGGGTGACCTAAAAGCCTGAGCTTAAGGATAAAAAAGGGTAAACTAAGAATTGCTGCTTCCCGAAAGCTTATCCGCAACCAGACACCGACAAACACACGGCGTGACCCGGGTACGATCTCTGAGGATGCGCTACTGCTGACGCGAACATAAACCACCGGGAGAAAGACCGGGCGACCGGTTTTGTAACACAAAAAGGAGGAGCGCGGACCGAAGTCCACTCCCCCAAATCATATGAGTAGTATAATTCATCAGGCGGTCCTGATCACTTTTCCTTACGCTTCCCCTCCTTGAGGAGGATCTTTTCAGCTTGGAATCCGTCACCCCGTCGTGTTTTCATCCATGTCGTGGTATTTCTGCAACTCGATCATTTTCTTCCGGCGGCCATCGGCAGCGAAATTGGCCCGGGGGAGCCAGCATGTTGAGTTGTGCATCTGGAAGCGGGGATCGGCGGCGGTCAGGATCTCCCTGAGCCGTTCCGGCTTGGCCCTGGAGAGCTGGCGCCAGGTAACGATGCCGTCGGCGTTCAGGAGCTGGTTGGATCTTGGGGCCGATACCTTCCACGAGTTGCAGATGGTCAGATTTGAAACCGTACAGTTCGTCTTTGTAGACCTCGTCCGTTTTCCGGGCTTTTGACTCGGACTTCGGAACCGCCTTGGAGTCAGGCGCGGGTTTGGCCTTGGCTTCGGCGGTTTTCAGACAATTGCGGGCGATCTCCCGGTCATCCTCGTTGTTGAGGATATCCATGAAACACCCGTCCCTTTCGATGCGATCAAAGAAGATACTGTCTTGCCGCAGGCGCGGTACGTGCTGCAGACCTGCGTCGCGGTCCTTGACTTTCGTGAAGCCTTCTCCACGCTGGAACACGCCGCCTTCGGTATGGTACAGCGCAAAGTGATACTTACCGTTTTCGTGCTTGAACAGCGCGGCGTTAATTGGCCTTGTCGTTGATGGTGCGCCCTTTGTAGCCGCCACAGGTGTAAATTACAATTGAAAAGTGTACCACTATTTTAATCGAAAGAGTACCACCCGGGTGAGCTTTTTCAAAGTTTATTATTTTTGAGTTGAGCGCGTGTTTCCTTGAGTCTGTAGGACTCTCCGTTCACGTCCACGAGGATGGATTTGTGGGTTAACCGATCCACCTTGACGGCGGTCATGGTACGGCATCGCCGAAGATTTCCGTCCAGCGATCGAAGCCGGGATTGGTGGTGATAATGGTTGATTTTCGGCCCGCCCGCAACGTCAGTTAGTAAGATGGCAAATTCTTCGGATGATTTGTCGCTCATCCTTCTTAAAGCAAGGTAAAGACTTAAAGGATTGGCCCGGCACCACTACACAGAACGCACCGTCGGAACGTACCTTTATCCCCGAATGACCAAATCTACCCTCGCCGCTGAAGTAAAAGCCCGTGCCCTGCAGGCCGGATTCTCCTTCGTCGGGATAGCAAAAGCGGAACGGATGGACGAGGAGGCCCGCCGCCTGGAAGAGTGGCTCAACCAGGGTCGCCACGGTACCATGCGCTGGATGGAGAACCACTTCGACAAACGCGTCGACCCCACCCAACTCGTGCCGGGCGCGAAGACGGTTGTTTCCCTTTTGTACAATTACTTTCCGGCGGACGACTCCCCCAGCCAGGAAGCGCCGAAGATCAGCCGCTACGCCTACGGACAGGATTACCACAAAGTCATCCGCCATAAGCTCAAGGACCTCGTCGAAGAACTGGAATTGCTGGTCGGTGCGCCCATCGACGGGCGGGTCTTCGTCGATTCAGCTCCGGTGCTGGAACGCGACTGGGCCAAACGCGCCGGGGTAGGGTGGACGGGAAAGAACACCCTGCTCATCAACCCCAAAGCCGGCAGTTACTTCTTTCTCGCCGAAATAATCAGTGACCTCGACCTGACTCCCGATACGCGGATCAAGGATTACTGCGGTACCTGTACCGCCTGCATCGATGCCTGCCCCACCGGTGCCATCAGCCCCCGGGGCTTTCTGCTCGACGGCAGTAAGTGCATCAGCTACCTCACCATTGAACTACGCGAAGCCATCCCCGAAGAATTCGCCGGACGTATGGAAGGCTGGGCCTTCGGTTGCGACATCTGCCAGGAGGTCTGCCCCTGGAACCGCTTCAGCGAACCCCACCGCGAACCTGCCTTCGAGCCGCATCCGGACCTGCCCGAAATGACTCCCCGGGAAATGACCGAGATGACCGAAGAGGTCTTTCGCCGGGTATTCCAAAAGTCGGCGGTCAAAAGAACCAAATATGCCGGATTGAAACGGAACCTTGATTTTCTGACCAGGTCGCTTCCTTTGCTCTGGTTACTTTTTTTTGCTCCTGCGTGCGCGCCATATGAATCGCCGTCTGCCGGAAAAGCGGCCAGGAAGCTGGTTTTGCTTACCGACACCACGCAGTGGACCCCGCATTCTCTGGCGTCCTGTAAAGACAGCCTGAAAAACGAAGGCTACCGCGTGATCGTGAGCGGGTACCCGGGCGAGTCCGCGGAGGAACTGATAAACCGCCTTCCCTGGCTCCTCCAACCCGGCGTGGATATGTTGCTTTACGACAAAAACCTGGCGGGTACTGCCGGGTACGATAGTCTCCGCAACTACCTGGGAAGACAGACAAACACCACGGAAATCCGGGAGATTGTCAGGTGAATTCCCGTTTCAGCCAGTTGTTACAGTAGTCGGTCAGAAGAATCAGGTCATCCTTCAGGAAATTGGCGCTGGTACTGTTCAGTTCCAGCAGGATCAGTTCCCGTTCACCCTCGATCATAACGAGGCCTCCGCCAAACAACTTGCTTTCCTTTTCGGTGAAATAGGCAAAGTGTGCATCTTCGGTAAAAGCATATTGTTCGCTTCCCCGGTTAAACAGCCGGGTGGCTTTGTTCAGCAGCACGGCGGGGAAGTCAGGTGCGTCACCCGGGCCGCTACGGAGCAGGTAAAAAACAGCCGGGGAAAATGCACCAAAGATCACTATCCCGATCCTCGGGGAGCTAAACGCAAAAGCAACGATCAGGGCTAAGGGAGTGATCAGGCCGAGCAAAAAATACCCCCGGAGCTGCCCGTTTGTTTTGGGCACCGGCTGAATGAGTAATTCGGTAGCTGTTTCTTTAACGTTGAAACCGTAACGAGCGGGCAGTGTACTGGGTAGCATGATCGCTAAGGTAATCAGAGAGGAGAAACCTCCGGGGCGGGGCAGCCAAACCGAGCGCTTGAAAAACTGCGAAGCAGATCGGGAATAACTTACCCTTTAGGGATGAGTACATACCCCGTCTGCGCCAGGCGTCCGAAATCTTCATAACTGATCCGTACGTAGCCGGCGTCGGCCCAGAGGCGACCGAAAAGACCGCGCAACTCGAAGGAATTTGTTTCGCCGTCGTAGCCGACTACCGTCAGAAAGTGGGTTTCATTGGTGGGTGCGGGTGTGGTGTAATCATTGCTGCGGAGGTCGGCGAAAGTGGCGTCGGTTTGCAGCTCCACGATCACGGGGTTGCCGCGGCTGAGCGCTTTGCGGGTTTCGAAGATGCGGTTGCGCGCACGGGTTTCGGGCCGGAAGAGGTAGCCGAAATTGCTGATCGTATACTTTGGTACGGAATAGACGGCCGTCGGGATGGTTGCGCTGCCGTAGGGGACGATGGCGGCCGAAACGGTTCCCTGTTGCACCAGAAAGCGCAAGCCGTCCTCCATGCTCGGGCGTTTTCCCTGGGCGGCCAAATTCAGCGTCAGGTAGTCCGGGCTGAGGTTGTCCTTGAAGTTGTTGTTCAGGTTCTGGTAGTACTCCACGGCGCCGGCCAGGGCGTAGGCCCATTCCATGCGCGGGTAGGGCGACTGACGGATCGGCATCATGTAGCTCTTGATGTTTTGCCGCAGCAGGTCTTCACGGCTGCTGCTGCCGATGCCGGGGATGTAGAACATCAGCTGATCGAGCAGCGCGGCATCCTCAAGGCCGAGCGTGGCGGTTTCACCCCGGGTCTTTCCGTAGGTCTGAGCGGGTTCCTGGGCGCGGACGCAGGTGCAGAGAAAAGACAGAAAAAGCAGGGTGAGCAAAAATCGGTTCATGGCTGGAGTTTAGTGTCGGTACGTAAATACTTTATTCAACGCCCGGACGAGGGTTTTTCGTTTGGGCCGTGCCGTGTGACTTTTGGAACGGGTGCTGATCGTCTTTAGTCGGTAATATTTTGCGCAAGATTTGATCAACAAGCTCTTGCACTACGGCCTATCTTAGCGCCGAGCAAAACAAGTATCCGCCATCAAATATTACCTGATCGCCGGCGAGCCCTCCGGCGACCTCCACGGCGCCAACCTGATCCGCGCCATCAAAGCGGAAGACCCCGCGGCCGAAGTCCGCTGCTGGGGCGGCAACCTCATGGCGGATGCGGGAGCAACGGTAGTGAAGCACTACCGCGAGCTGGCCTTCATGGGCGTGGTGCAGATCCTGAAGAACCTGCCCACCATCCTGCGCAACGAGCGCTTCTGCCGCGAAGACATCGCCGCCTTTGCCCCCGACCGCCTGGTGCTGATCGATTACTCGGGCTTCAACCTGCGCATCGCCGGGTGGGCCCGGCCGGCGGGGTACGACATCAGCTACTACATCAGCCCGCAGGTATGGGCGTCGCGTGCCGGCCGGGTGAAGCAGATCAAAGCCAACGTAGACCGGATGCTGGTCATTCTTCCCTTCGAAGAAGCGTGGTACGCCGAGCGCGGCATTAACGCCACCTTCGTCGGCCATCCGCTGCTGGATGTCGTACGGCACGCGGAGCTTGGTAATCCGGCACCGGCCGCGGCCGTGCGAACGATCGCCCTGCTCCCCGGCTCCCGCGAACAGGAAATTACCGCCGGTTTGCCCATCATGCTCGCCGCCGCCGCCCGCCACCCCGGTTACGACTACGCCATTGCCGGAGCCCCGGCCCAGCGCCTTGCTTTTTACGAACGGATCATTGCATCCTGCGGCCGCGCCCCGAAAAACCTGCGCGTTGTGATGAACGACACCTACGGCCTGCTGCAAACCGCCCACGCGGCCGTGGTGACCAGCGGAACGGCCACGCTCGAAACCGCGTTGTTCGGTGTTCCCCAAGTCGTCGTCTACCGGGGCAACTGGCTGGCCTACCGCATCGCCAAATGGATGATCGCCAACCGCATCAAGTACATCAGTCTCGTCAACCTGGTCATGGACGCGCCCGTGGTGCCCGAACTCATCCAGTACGATTTCTCCCCGGAGAACCTGGCCGGCCACCTGCAAAAAATAATTGCCGGCCCCGTGCGGGACCGGCAATTGGAAGACCTCAAACGGCTGCGGGAGCGGCTGGGGTCGGGTGGTGCGGCGACGCGCGCGGCGCGCGCCATCGTCCGGTAGGTGACTTATTTTTTAGCGTTTCCGGTAATCACGAGGATGGCGTGTATGACGCCCGGCAGGAAAAACAAGAGGGTGAGTACCAGGTTGATCCAGAATTTATTATTGATGGCGTCCTGGTGCAGGAAAACCGCCAGGGGCGGAATGAAAATAGCGAGGATGACGAGAAGAACGGTCGTGTTGTCCGCGGCACGCTTACCGCTGGCGACGTCTTCGTTATAGGCCTTCAGCGTGTCCTTCATTTCGCGTTTTTGATTGCGCTTGAAAGCACGGCGTTCGGCCGGCGTTAATGCGTCGAGCATCGCTTTGTGTTCCGCTTTGGCGGCGGCAACGTCGGCGGGTGTAAGTTCCGCATTTTCGGTAGCGGTGACGGGAGGTGTCACGATGATGGCCCTAAGCGGGCGTGCGTTTATTGTGAGGAACGCCACGGTAAAGAGAAGAGTAAAATTCGCATGGATGGAAAGTGGTTTGATAAAATCGTTGTTGATTTGTCATTCTCAACTGATTAGCGGTAATAGATGTTCTGCTGGTCAACTACGATTTCAAGTTGGGAGTAATTTTCGCCCGGATACCACCTGTTTTACCGGCGTCCCTTAGCTTTATCCCCCCCGATGAACGTCTTTTTCCTCACCTCCTGGTTCCCCAACCGCATTCATCGCAACCACGGTAACTTCGTGGCGCGTCACGCCCGGCTCGTGGCCCGGGATCATCGGGTAACGGTCGTGGCCGTACAGGAAGATCCCGGCCTCGGATTTGGAAGATTGGAGGTTGTGGAATCTACGGAGGAGGGGTGCCGGGTCGTAAGGATCTATGTCGGCCAACCCGTGGGTACCCCGGGACCTCTACGCCCGCTCATCCGCTGGAATGCTTACCGGCGGGGGGTGACCCGGGCGCGGAGCATCTCCGGTACCGCCGATATTGTGCACGGCCACGCCCTGCTCGACGGGGGCATCATGGCGGCCTACTACGGCCGGCGGTGGCGGGTACCGCACCTGATCACGGAGCACAGCTCCCACTATCATCAGGCAAACGCGCTGACCGGACTGCGCGGAATCCTGGGCCGATGGGCCTGCCGGCGGGCCAGCGTGATCATGCCCGTCTCCAGCCACCTGGAACGGAGCATGCGAACGCTCAATACACTGGAGGGCCGCTACCGGGTGGTGAGTAACGTGGTGGACGTAAACACTTTCAGCTACGTACCGCCGCCGGATGGGAACCCGTTTCGGCTCCTGCACGTCTCCGACTTCAACGAAGGACCCAAGAATATCCAAGGCCTGTTGCGGACCTTTACCGGTGTCCGTCAAACCTCCGGCCGACCCGTCGTGCTCCACTTTGCCGGCGACGGTGACCCGGAAGAGCTGCAACGTAAGATCAGGGCCGCCAACGCAACGAACGTCACGTTTTCCGGTCCGCACACCGAAACGGAGATTGCCGTACAGATGAAGAACTGCCACGCTTTTATTCTCTTCAGTAACTATGAAAATCAGCCGGTGGTGTTGCTCGAAGCCCAGGTAAGCGGTCGTCCCTGCCTGGCCACCCCCGTTGGCGGCGTGCCCGACATCATCGTTGCCGGAGAAACGGGCTGGCTCTCCCCACCGGGCGACGAGGACGCCATGGCCCGGACCATCGAACGGATGCGGGACGAATACGACCGTTTCCAGCCGGAGCGTATTCGTCACCGCGCCGTCGAACTTTACGGGGAGGCGGCGGTACGGCGGGCACTGACGGAGGAATACCGAAAAGCATTACACGATCGGCGGTAGGAGATTCGGGCGCGGACGCGGGATGCAAAGAACGATTCTTTGCCAAGCGGAGTTTTTACGGCGTCCCTAACTGCTACTCATAGAAGTCATCCTTGTCTACCGCCGCCAGGTCGATGAAGAGTTGGCCGAACTTAGCCGTCACGTCCCGGAAGAACCGTTCTCCCTTCCCGGCCGTCGCCTTGCGCGGATCACCGGTGCCGGTGCTGGCGGTGATGGTCGACCAGGGCCGCTCGCGCCATACCCAACCTTCCCTGAAGGCCTCGATGCGCGGCGCCCGCTCGGCTCCGTCGTCGGCTTGATCCAGGGGCAGCACCAAGTCTGGGCGCAGGTGCAACACCAGGCTGGTTTCCAGCTCACAGGCGTGATCGCCGCCTTCCTCCACGTAGTCGTAGCGGTCGAAGGTCTTGAACCAGTTGGTTTCCACCAGCAGTATATCGGGAAATTCGACGCCGAGTTCGCGCAGCATGGTCCGGAAGTTGTTGCCGCCGTGGCTGTTGAAGACCACCAGCTTTTTAATACCCTGCCGGTCGAGTACCGTAATCAGATCGCGCAAGATGGCCAGTTGGGTACTGGGCATCAGGTTCATGTCCAGCGTAATGTCGGTTTGCCCGGTATTGACGCCGAAGGGAATGCAGGGCAAAATGATCACTTTCGCCCCCGCCTCCCAGGCGATGCGGCCGGCTTCAGCGGCGATCGCTTCCCCCTCGATGATGTCGGTGGCGTAGGGCAGGTGGTAGTTGTGGGCCTCGGTGGCCGCCCAGGGCAGCACGGCCACTTCGTAGTTGGTGGCCTTTACGGTTTTCCAGTTGGTTTCGGCGAGGATATAGGGACGCATATAATGCTTGGTTCTTGATTTACGCGGCGGGGCGTTGTTTACGTAAAGTAAACCAAGAATCGATAATAACCGGTCGAGAGCCGAGAATCTCTACCAAAGCTGGTGCACTCCCGCCTTGATCGTCTGCTCGTAAATCTCCTTCATCCCGTTCAGCTGCGCTTCGGTGAGGTCGGGCATTTCTGGTGCGGAGAGGTTGGAATAGAGGTGCTGGATCTTTGAAGCTCCCGGAATAATGCAGCTCACTTCCGAAAACCGGAGAATCCACTGCAGCGCGCGCGGGGCCAGGTTGGATTCGCCGGGGAAGAGTGCTTTCATTTGCTCCATGGCTCCGAGACCGAGTTCGTAATCGACGCCGCTAAAGGTTTCTCCCCTGTCGAAGCCCGCGCCGTCGCGGTTGAAGTGGCGGTGGTCCTCCTTGCCGAACGTAGAGTCTTTGTCGAATTTACCGGTCAGCAATCCGGAGGCCAGGGGGACGCGGACGATGACGCCGACGTTACGGACCCGTGCCTCCGCAAAGAACAACTCCGAAGGGCGTTGGCGGAAGACGTTAAAGATGATCTGAACCGTCGTGACGTTGTTGTACTGCATCCCCTTCAGCGCTTCCTCCACTTTCTCCACGCTAACGCCGAGATGCTGCACTTTACCTTCCTCCTTCAGGCGGTCGAACAGGCCGAATATCTCCGGCCGGTAGTACACCTCCGTCGGCGGGCAGTGCAGCTGGATCAGGTCGAGCGTCTCCAGACCGGTACGGCGCAGGCTGTCTTCAACGTAGCCGCGCAGGGCTTGCTCCGTGTAACCCGCGTTAAGGTGCGGCGTGATCTGACGGCCGCATTTGGTGGCCACGTACACCCGCTCCGACCGGCCCTTGACGACGCGCCCGACGGCCTCCTCGCTCAGCCCCGCAGCGTACACGTCCGCCGTATCGATGAAGTTTACGCCCGCATCGATGGCGGCGTGGAGGATGCCCTCGGCGACCTTATCGCTGAACGGGTCACCCCATTTACCACCGACCTGCCAGGTGCCGAGGGAGATTTCCGATACTTCGTAATTGGTTTTGCCGAGGGTGCGGTAGTTCATGGTTTACTGTTCTTCAGCTTTGAGGGAGGAAAAAGAGTGTCAACCTTACAAACGGTTCGGCAATGCGTGCGGTTTAATCCCGGTAACCAGACCTAAAAACGCCCCACGTAAGTTTCCGGCCGGATCGTCTTCAGTTCCGTTTTGATCCCGTCACTGACGTTGAGCCCGTCGATGAAATCGTGCAGGATCTGCTCGTTAAAAACCGTCCGCCCCCGGGTGAGTTCCTTTAGGGCCTCGTATGGTTTGGGGTAGCCCTCGCGGCGCAGGATGTTCTGGATGGCCTCGGCGCAGACGATCCAGTTGGCCTCCAGGTCGGCCTGGAGTTTATCCTGGTTGAGCAGCAGCTTGCTGAACCCTTTTTCGATGGCTTTTACGGAGAGCAGAACGTGGGCCATCGGCAAACCGACGTTGCGCAGTACGGTGGAGTCGGTCAGGTCCCGCTGCAAACGGCTGATCGGTAGTTTGTCGGCCAGATGGGAAAAGAGGGCCCGGGCGATGCCGAGGTTACCCTCCGCGTTCTCGAAATCGATCGGGTTCACTTTATGCGGCATGGCCGATGAACCGATCTCCCCCTTGATCGTTTTTTGGCGGAAATACTCCATGCTGATGTACTGCCACACGTCGCGGCACAGGTCGATCAGGATGGTGCTGATGCGGTTAAGGGCGTGGAAGACGGCGCCGAGGTTGTCGTAGTGCTCGATCTGGGTGGTGGGGTAGGAGCGTTTCAGGCCCAGCCCCTGGTCGACGAACCGGTCGGCGAAAGCGTGCCAGTCGTAATCGGGGAAAGTGGCGTAGTGCGCGTTCATATTGCCGGTGGCACCGCCGAACTTTGCGGGCAGTTCGACGGCTTTCAACTGACGGAGTTGTTCGCGCAGCCGGTGGGTCCAGACACTGAATTCCTTGCCCAGCAGGGTGGGGGAGGCCGGCTGCCCGTGGGTCTTGGCCAGCATCGGCACGCTGGCCCATTCGGTAGCATTCCCTTCGATCTTCGCCACGAGGCCTTCCAGGGCGGGGTGGATCACGTCGCGAAGACTGTCTTTTATGGACAGCGGAATGGCGGTGTTGTTGATGTCCTGGCTCGTAAGGCCGAAGTGGACGAATTCCAGGATGTCTTCCATGCCGGCTTCTTCCATGCGCGCCTTCACAAAATATTCCACGGCCTTCACGTCGTGATTCGTTGTTCGCTCGGTGGTCTTGATCTCCTCGGCATCGGCTACGTTGAAGTTGTGGACCATCTGGTTCAGATCGTCCATCTGTAAGGCGCTGAAGCGTTGCAGCTGCGGCAGGCCGAGCCGGTGCAGGGCCTGCAGGTAGCGTACTTCCACCAGTACCCGGTACCGGATCAGGGCGTATTCGCTGAAGTATTCACTGAGTTCTTTGGTTTTGCCGTGGTAGCGCCCGTCGATGGGGCCGATTGCGCGTAGGGGAGACATGGGCGTATTTGTTTCGTTGAATCATTTATGGGGCGGACGAAGGTACGGAATCGCCCGCTGCATACGGACATACGGGGGCGCGGCCGCGGGATGCAGGGAAAGAAACCTTTAATATGTACGGACCCTGCGCCCGGAACAAAGCGTGGGAAACCGGAGCCAAGAAATTTCTAAAAAAGATCAGCGGGTGTTGTACGGATTCAAAACAAGTAGTACCTTTGCGACCGCTTCGAGAGAAGAATGGCTGCGTAGCTCAACTGGATAGAGCACTTGACTACGAATCAAGAGGTTTCAGGTTCGAATCCTGACGCGGTCACTAACGACACGAAAGTTTACTTTCAATGTCTCCCTAAGCAGGCTTCGGTCTGCTTTTTTTATCTAAGACCTTTACGGAGGTCACTTAATTTACAGTAGCGATGTCTAAAGTTTGTAAACTCACCGGTAAGAAGCCGATCAGCGGCAACAACGTTTCCCACTCCAACCGGAAGACGAAGCGTCGTTTTGTGCCCAACATTCAGAAGAAGAAGTTCTTCGTGCCCGAAACGGGTAAGTTTGTCACCCTGCGCATTTCTACTTCCGCCATGCGCACCATCAACAAGCTTGGTGTTTACGCTTACGTCAAGAAGCTGGAAAGCAAAGGCATCGAAACCGGCGTCAAGTTCTAGCAACTGCATCTTTAAAGTTTAACAGAAACAACGACTTCAGTCCATACTTTTGGATTTTGGCTGCGTCAGCCGGAGAAACTGAAAACTCCACTGATGTAGGCGTGGAGTTTTCAGTTTCTCCGGCTGACGTGAAAGCAGCCTAATTCTAAAAGAAAAATAACATGGCCAAGAAGTCAAAAGGTAACCGCAACCTCATCATCCTCGAGTGTACCGAGCACAAGACCAGCGGACAGCCCGGTACCAGCCGTTACGTTACCCAGAAGAACCGTAAGAATTCCCCCGACCGCGTGGAACTCAAGAAGTACAACCCCATTCTGCGTAAGGTGACCGTTCACCGCGAGATCAAGTAAATTCACCCAACAACTTATCCGGCACTGCATCCGTTGTTTCTGGGTAACTAAAAAATTAGCATCATGGCTAAAGTATCGAAGAACTCCCGTACCGGCCAACGTGCCGCCAACGCCGGCTCCGGCCGCGACTACATCAAGGTCATCAAGTCCATCAAAAACCCCGATACCGGTAAGTACTCTTACAAAGAGGTGATGGTGCACAAAGACAAGATCGACGAGTTCATGAAGGAGAAGTAATTTCTGGTATACTGATACTGTACTTCAGCCGAAGCCCGCAACTACTTGTCGTAGTGGCGGGCTTCGTTGTTTGTGCAGCAATTCTCAGTTTAGCCTTTTTTAGCTTTAAGCTCGGACTTTTAGGTTAACAATTCTATGCGCTTAGTTTCCCCTTTGCTCCGGAGATGGGCCGGGGGTGAGGTTAATTGATGCCAAATTGAGAACTGCTTCGTGTTTATGTAGTTTTTGTTCGCTCCGCCCGGAGTAGGTCGTCAGTACTACCATGGAGTGTCAGTACTCCCAGCGAAGTGTTGTGGAAAGTTCGATCCTGAATATGCAAAATCCAGCCTCCGTTTCAACAGCTGGCAACAATTTTCAGCCCGGAACGCGTCACCCTTCCTCCAGGCCCGGAACGAGTTGCCTCCGGCAACGAAACACCTCGACAAATATCACCGGTCATCATCAGCAATCGGCGATCTCCAACTCTTCTTCGCCATTATAACCTTTACCTCGGTATAGCTGACCGGCGCAAACGTGTGAACGTCGACGCCGATCGCCCGCATACCGGATTTGCCCGCGAGAGTGCCGTGGCCGGATAGCGACATAGCTCTAAGTTGCAAAAGGATGTCATCAGGGCGCGGCCGCGGGATACAGGGATTGTTTTGAGGTCAGGTCCTTGCGGCAAAAAGAACGTTGCTTTAACAACCTTTCTTTGCATCCCGCGGCCGCGCAAAAAAAATTGCCTGAAGAAGTCGTAATTTCGCGGCCCTCGACCGACAACCCACAACCACTAATGACCAACGACCAACTAAAGGAACTTAAAGACCGGCTCGGATTGCTCCGCGGCTACCTCGACGTGGAGAAACGCAGTTTTCAGATCGAAGACCTCACCCAGAAAAGCCTGGACCCCGATTTCTGGAACGACAGCAAGCAGGCCGAGGCCGTGATGAAGCAACTGCAAAGCCATAAAGGCTGGGTAAAACAATACCAGGAAGTAGCCGATAAAGTGGACGATCTGGAGATTTTGCAGGAATTTCTGAAGGAAGGGGAGGGGAGCGAGGAAGAGGTTGAGCGCCGCTACGTGGATACCGTGACCGTACTCGACGACGCCGAGTTCCGCGCTACCCTCAACCGCCCCGAAGACGAGTTGGGCTGTATCCTCGAAATCAACGCCGGTGCCGGAGGCACCGAAGCCAATGACTGGGCTGAAATGCTGCTGCGCATGTTCACGATGTACTGCGAGAAGAACGCCGGCTATAAAGTGTCCATGGCCAGCCGGCAGGACGGCGATGCGGCCGGCATCAAATCCGCCACCATGGAGATCAACGGCGATTTTGCCTACGGCATGATGAAGGGCGAGAACGGCGTGCACCGCCTCGTGCGCATCAGCCCCTTCAACGCCCAGGGCAAACGGCAGACGAGTTTCGCCTCCGTTTTCGTACATCCGCTCGTCGACGATACCATCGAGGTGGAGATCAACCCCGCCGATCTGAGCTGGGATACATTTCGCGCTTCCGGAGCCGGTGGTCAGCACGTCAACAAAACGGAATCCGCCGTACGCGTTACCCACGCCCCGACGGGCATCGTCGCGGAATGTCAGGACGAACGCAGCCAACACAAAAACCGCGACCGGGCCATGAAGATGCTCCGCAGCCGCATCTACGAACGGATGCTGAAGGAACAGCAGGCCGAACGCGACGAGGTCGAAGCCGGCAAAACGGCCAACGAATGGGGCAGCCAGATCCGCAGCTACGTCCTCGACGACCGGCGCGTAAAGGATCACCGCACCGGCTGGCAAACTTCCCAGACCGATGCGGTGCTGGACGGTGACCTGGAAGATTTTCTGAAGGCTTACCTGCGGTGGAGCGGGGAGGCTAAGTAGTGTCCCTGGCCCAAAAATTTTTGTCGCGGACCAAGCACCCATTTTATCGGCGAAAAACGGCCTCTTCATATCAGGTCGCAAACGCCACCTTGTGGAGACTGATTCAAGCCCTCAGGCTTTTAACCCTGGCCCCATGCGAAGCCTCCTTATCCTGCTATTTCTGTCCTTACTCTGCACCTGCGTCCGCGCCCAAAGTGCGATAAATTTCGGCCGGTCTTACCTGCTGCGCTCCGAATTTCTAGAGGAAGACCGTACGCTTAACGTCCTGCTCCCAACGGAATATACCGGCTCTGTCGCCAGTCGCTATCCGGTCATTTACCTGCTCGACGGAGCCACCGACGAAGATTTCTTCTACGCCGCGGGCCTCCTTCGCTACCACGACGACCACGGTAAGAGATAACCCCCGCCATCCTCGTCGGCATCGCCAACGTAAACCGCAAGCGCGACCTGACCTACCCCGGCCGCGATTCCCGCGATCGGGCTTATTTTCCCACCACCGGCGGCTCCGTGGAGTTCATCGGTTTTTTTTTAGAACGAACTCCCCGCTTAAGTCGATAGCACCTTCCGGACGACGAATCATAATACCCTCGTAGGGCAATCCCTGGGCGGTTCGCTTGCCACTGAAGTACTGCTTCAACACCCCGGCCACTTCAACGATTACATCATCGTTGGCCCCTCCCTTTGGTCGGATTTCGAAGGGCTGTACACCGCTATAGATTCCCTGGTATCCGGCCTCGCCGTCTACCCCGAACGCCTGACCGTTTGCGTCGGCGAAGAGTACCCCGTCATGGTCGACGGCTCCCGTAAGCTTGCCGCCCTGATGCAGCCCCACACTACGTCGGCCTTTCTGCCGCTGATGGACGAAGATCACAACACCATTCTCCACGAGGTGCTTTACCGCTCCTTCAACAACTGGTACAACCCGACCGTTCCTGAACCCTATCACTTCGCGAACGCCCGGGACGGATTGAATGTCTGCTCCGCTCCAGGTCTCGATTCGGCGGTGGTGGGTAAGCTGACGTACGGGGCTTCGTTAGAAATCATTTCCGCTGAAGTAGGAATAGACGTGGTTGTTGACGGGCTCACGGGTAAGTGGATCTATATCGGCGCTGATTCGGGGCGGGGATTTTTACGATGGCTACGTTTCGCCGGTACGGGTTTACGGGCAGGGTCAGTTCGTAACCGATAATATTAAAGAAAATTTGCTGTTGAAAGACAGTTTTTTCTATAGCGGCCAGGATAAAAAGTAGCGTTCACGTTCGTGGCGCGTCAGGACCACCTCGGCAATCAGGTGGTCCACCATAAGGGCAAGGACGGAGAGTGGCTCAAACTCCGGCTCGCCCGCCTGACGGAAAGCCAGGCCAGGGCGACCGTCGCAAACATCCTCCGGGAGAACGGATATGATCCTGATGTGTTGTGGCAGTTCGGCGCCAAGCCAACGACCAACCTTACGGCCTTGGATCATGATGCTCCGCAGCGCCGCAGGATCAACTGGATAAGCTTCGTAAATGGTGTTTTAGCGTTGTCGTTTCCGTCTTAATGATCGGTACGCGAAACTTTAAGGTCCACCCTGCTTTGTCTTTGCTCGCAACCGCAGATTTGATCTATGCCATTACAGAGCGACAGCTTCATGACCCGGAGAACAGGGTGGGCGCGGACGTAAATCGCCCGCTTTCCCGAAGATATCGTCGCAACTCCTCCTGCCCGACGACTCCCGCTCCACCGTTGCGCGAAGCGATTAAAATTTTCAGCCGGTCAAAGTATTGGTTAATAGTCCTTTATCGACCTGATTGATGTGCTGGTCAGATCTTTTATAAATTTCCACGCTAAAAGCTTTTGCAAACGGATCGGAGCACGTAAATTTGCGTCCGCTTAAGGAAGGAACGATGATTATTTCGCAACTTCTCGCCAACGAAACGACGTTGGTAGTGCAACATAGCCGTAATATAAATACGGTAAACACGTCCGGAGACGTGGGTGAGTGGCTGAAACCACCGGTTTGCTAAATCGACGTACTCTTAACGGGGTACCGCGGGTTCGAATCCCGCCGTCTCCGCTAAGGCAAGACTAAAGGAATTGTCCCCTCAAGGACAAGTGAGGTTCGGCTCGTAAGAACAGCGAAGCTCTTCCCGCCGTCTCCGCCATTATTTTTTGAATGCCCTTTGCGGCATTCCTCGGGGTATAGCGCAGTCCGGTTAGCGTACCTGTTTTGGGAACAGGAGGCCCCAGGTTCGAATCCTGGTACCCCGACGATTAAAAGGTCATCAACTTCACTGTTGGTGGCCTTTTTTCGATTGCTGATCTTTTTTCAAGGAGTTTTCCCTTAAGACCCGCACGGGTTTCAAAGCAGGTGGCTTAGTCTTTAGACGGTCGCAGTCTTTTTGAACGGAACTACGACACTGCCCTTTCAGGCCCGGACTTCAACGCTCTTCGAGCGGTGAATATCATTAGTGAGCGCTTTGGTCCGGGCGTTGCGGTCAGGCCTGATAATTTTCACGGTACCCGCCTGAAATGCTTCCCCAGTCAGCGCAACCGCATCTTGTCTTCTCCCAGCACCCGGTTCAGGTATTCCACCAACTGATCGGCGTTGCGCCGGTCGAAGCACATGGGTGGTTTGATCTTGATCACGTTTTCGGCGGGTCCGTCGGTGCTCATCAGGAAGCCGAGTTCACGCATTCTGTTTTTAAGGTATTTGGCGGGCGCGGACGCAGGAGCAAGGTCCGTTTTAACAAGCTCGAATCCCAGGAAAAGGCCTTCACCCCGGACGTCCCCGATGATCGGGTGCCGGTCGGCGAGCGCGTTCAGCAGTGTCTTTAGGTAGGTGCCTGTTTCCAGGGCGTGTGCCTGCAAGCCCTCTTTCTTGACCGTCTCCAGTACGGCCAGCCCCGCCGCACAGCTCACCGGGTTGCCGCCGAAGGTATTGAAGTACTCCATCCCGTTGGCGAAGTTGGCCGCCACCTCCGGTGTACACACCACTGCCCCCAGCGGATGTCCGTTGCCGAGCGGCTTACCCATGGTGACGATGTCGGGCACCACGCCCTGCAGCTCGAAGCCCCAGAAGTGACTTCCCACCCGGCCCACGCCAAGCTGCACCTCGTCAACAATGCAAAGCCCGCCCGCCGCGCGAACGTGTCCGTACACTTCCTTCAGGTAGCCTTCCGGAAGCACGATCTGCCCTCCGCAACTCAGAATGCTTTCGGCGATGAAGCCGCCGACCCGCTCGCCCCGCTCCGTCCATTCGCCGATGCGGTCTTTCGCGTAAGCGGCGTAGGTCTTACCCGCCGTGGCGGCATCGCGGTGAATGCCCCGGAAAACGTCGGGCATCGGAATAATCTTGGTTTGCGGCGGGCAGCCGTGGCCACCCTTACCGTTGAATTTGTAGCCGCTGATATCAATCGTTCGCCCGGTATTGCCGTGGTACCCGACCTCGACGGCCAACATGTTGCGGGTACCACTCCACTGCTCGCACATCCGCAGGGCCAGCTCGTTCGCCTCGCTGCCCGAATTGACGAAGTGGACGACGGAGAGCTCCGGCGGCAGGGTAGCAGTCAGCTCTGCGGCGAAGTTGACGATGTTTTCGTGCAGGTAGCGGGTGTTGGTATTCAGGACCGCTGCCTGCCGTTGGATGGCTTCGACTACGGCGGGGTGCTCGTGGCCCACGTGGGCTACGTTGTTGACCGTGTCGAGGTAGCGGCGGCCGGTGCCGTCGTAGAGGTACTGCCCGGCTCCGCGCAGGATCACCAGCGGTGGGGCGTAGGAAACCGAGAGGCCGTACCCCAGCCTTTCCTTGCGTTGCCGGTGCAGGGCCAGCTCGTCGGGTTCGGGCGGATGTATGGACTCCAGGCCGAGCATGGGAGCGGGGTCGGGACAGAGGTATTTCCAGGCTTCGGCTTCTTCCGCGTAAGCCACGCCGGGGAAATCGCCTTCGTAGCCGAGAATATCCCGCATGATCTGAAAGTGGAGGTGGGGGGGCCAGCCACCGTTTTCCGGGGCCGCTCCGAAGTTTGCTATTTGTTCCCCCCTTTGCACCTGCTTCCCTGCCCTCAGTTCTTTAATATTGTTGTCCGCAAGGTGGCCGTACAGCGTATAAAAAGTTAGCCCTTCCAGGTAATGTTTCAGGATGATCAGGTTGCCATAACCGGTTTTGGTGGGGTCTACGCCGAGGCTGTGTACCGTTCCGTCGTAAGGCGCGTAAACCGCCGTGCCGACTGGGCCCCATACGTCGAAACCCACGTGGACGGTGCGCCAGCGGGGGCCGTAGTTGCCTTCCGTCGAGAAGTCGTCGGTGGTGTATACCGGACGCGTTTCTCCGTAGCCTCCGTAGCCGAAGTCGGCCTCCCGGTCTTCGAGTTGCCGGGCGACGCGGCGCGTGAATTTGCCGAGGTCTTCAAAGTTCTCGTTATTGCCCAGGTCGAGGCTGCCGACGCTGAAATCCATGGGGGCCAGGCGCTTGCCCCTGAAGTCAACTACCATCGTTGGGTTGGCGGTAAGCCATTGTTCCAGCCGGTCATCCATCGGCCTGGAACCCCGGCCCGGCATGGCAAAAACGGCGTAGGCCTGCGCGGCGGGTAGGGCGCGTAGTTGGCGCAGCAGTTTCCAGGCGGGTTGCGCACTGACCTGGAGGTACGCGTTTTCCGGGTATTCGTGTAGTTTTTCGGCCGCCGTGGCCACCGTGATGAGCAAGCGCGCAATGATCAGGTTAAAGAGCTGGGCCGGTGCGTACCGGTCGGAGGTGATCTCGGCGTAACCACCGGCCACTTCGGCCATCGCGCCCAGGGGGTCCGGAGCATCCATGCCCGCGTAGGCGCACGCAATGGCCAATTCGTTGAGCGTATGGGTGTACATCGCGTCGCCGAAGTCGATCACGCCGCTGATGCGCCCGGAATCATCAACCAGGAGGTTGTGCCGGTGCGCATCATTAAAGTTGACCGACCTGGGGAGTTCGTTGAGGTGCGGCAGGCTGTTGGCCTCGAAGCCGTTCCAGAAGTGATTGGCCAGTTCGGCCTGTTCGGCGTTCATGTGCTTTACCAGGTGCCGGGTTTCGAGCGTCTGACTGGGGTTCCACCGGAAGTCGGTCGGTGCGTGCGGGTGTTCAAATCCGGCCAGGGCGACGGTGAGGTGGCCGGCTGTGCGGCCCCACTGCTGACGAAGGTCTTTCGTCAGTGGGTTTACGTCGCTAAGCATCCGCCCGGGCACCCAGCTGAGCAGGCGCAGCAGGCGGCCTTCTTCGATCTCGACGATTTTGCCGACGGGCCGGGGCGTGGCGAAAGGAAGCTCCTTACCCGCCAGGTGCTCCAGCAGATCGTACTGGAAGCGGATGGCGCTAATATCTTGTCCGGGGCGGGAGATTTTCAGGGCATAGTGGTCGCCTTCATCGGTAATAAGCCGGTAATTTAAATCTACTTCGCCGGCGAGCGGGAGAACGTCGGTAACGGTGAGGCCGAAGTGAGTGGCGGCGAGTTGCTGAACGTAGTCGGTTGTGAACATGCGGCAAGATAGTACCGGGGAATAAGATAAAGCTACCTTCGCCGCCATGACCGGCCAACGCGACTTCCTGCTCACCAATCCCCTCCCCAAAGTAATGTGGACGCTGGCCCTGCCGGCCATCGCCGCCATGTTGCTCTTCGGGCTCAACGCGTTCATGGATACGGTGTATGTCGGCCAGCTGCTCAACGAGGCCGCCCTGGCCGGTATCGCCATCGCTTATCCGCTGGTGGGGCTCACGATGGGCCTGGCCAACCTGTCCGGTACGGGCGCGGCCAACCTGCTCAGCATCGCCATCGGGGAGGAAGACGAGCTTACGCAGGCCAAAATTTTACCCAATCAGAACCTGCTCGTCCTGATCATGAGCCTTGCCTTCGCCGTGCCGAGTTACGTATACGCGCCGGAGATGATGGCCGTCATGGGGGGGACGGGGGACGTGCTCACCTACGGCGTCGTCTATTTCCGCGCCACGCTCTGGGCCGCCCCGCTGTGGACCTACGGGCTCTCGCTCAATTTCATCGTCCGGGGCGAAGGGAAAATGAAGGAGGCGGCACTGATGATGTCCTCCGGTCTGGCGTTGAACCTGGTGCTGACGCCGCTCTTCATCCGCTACCTCGACGGAGGCATCGCCGGGGCGGCCTGGGCGAGCAATGCGGGGATGCTGCTGTACTGCATCGTGGGGGTACGGTATTTTCGCTCGGGCCGGGCTTCGTTCGTCAGTGACGTGACGGCGGTGGCGTTCGACGGACCGGTATTCCGACGCATCCTTACGCTGGGCTTTCCGGGGTTCATCCTGGGCGTAATGGGGCTGATTCAGGCGATGGTGGTTTTCAACGCCATCGTGGGCGTCAGCCCGGACGGGGAGCGGGACCTGGCTTTCTTCGCCGCCGCCAACCGGATCATGCTGCTGCTGATGACGCCGCTTTTCGGGCTCATGCGGGCACTACAGCCCATTGCCGGCGTCAACTACGGTGCGGGGCAAATGTACCGGGCCAAAGACGCCTACTGGCTGTTCGTACGTACGGGATTCTACATCGTTTTTCCGTTCTGGGTGTTCATGAACGCTTTCCCCGAGCTCAGCCTGCGGCTCGTGCTGCCCGGCTTCGCGTTCACGCCCGCCGATCTGCGGTATTTCCACCTCTACATGTTCATCCTCCCGATCCTGCCGCTGGTCTTCAACGCCCTCACCTGGCTCCCGGCGGTCGACCGGCCCAGATACGCCAGCTACGTCGGCGTGGCGCGGCAGCTGGTTTTTTTCGTGCCGGTGATGCTGATCCTCCCGCGTTACTTCGGGCTCGACGGAGTGTACTACGGCGCTACCGGCATCGATGTGGTGATCACCCTCTGGCTGGTATACCTGGTGCGCAGAGCGATGCGGTCGATGGGTTAAGTTATATTTTTGGCGCGGCCGCGGGATGCAAAAACCGTTTTTTTAACGAGCAAAGACATCCGGGGTGAAGAACGCACGGCGACGGAAGGACGGTGCCCGTAGCGCGACCATCCCCTGCACCTGCGTCCCTCCCGCCCGAATAACGTCAATTCCGGCCACAACGCCCGGAACCACCAAACAGATGCCGGGCTTCTTCCCGGAATGAGATAAGGTCAGAAGCTGGTCCACAGCGCAACGGCCCGCAAGGGTTTGGTGGCTCCGGCCGGTTGGCTAAGGAAGAGGACGCTTTCGTTAACGATGTCCTGGCCGTCGACGTGCCCGTGGATCAGGTAATCCGGTTGGCCGTCACCGTTGAGGTCGGCGATGAGTTGAAGGCCCAGGGGCGTTCCGTTAAGCGGGAGCCGATAGGGGTGGGAAGTACCATCGGTCCGTATTCGGAGTTGCTTACGGGGCGCATAAATTTTTGGCTGAGAAACCAGGGTGATGACCACGCCCAGGTCTTTAAGTTGCGCGTAGTTGGTTTTTCCTTCTGCCGCTACCGGCTGGCCGAAACGGTTGGAGAGGAATCCGTCGAGCAAGCCGGTAGGCAGCGGTTGCCTGCTGCCGATGAAGAAGAGAGGGTCGTCTTCCGGATCACCGCCCAGGGTGAGGAAGAGCCCTCCCGAAACCTCCGCGGAGCCATAACGCATCTCGGGTTCGACCTTCCTGATGGCCATGATTTTGTCGGAGCCGAGGTGATAGATACCGTACCAGGTGTACGTCGTAAAGTCCGGAATTACCCTTAGCCGGAAAACACCGCGCTGGGCCATCACGAATTCGACGTTTACATCCGCCGGGAAGTCGTTTTCACCGGTGACGAAGTAATCGTAAGCCAGATAGGCATCGTAGAGGAAACCGGTTTGACCGTTGTGGCGGACGTGGGCCCAGGCGTAGGGCTCCAGCGTTCGGTTGGGGTTGACGGCTTCGCGTCCGTGATAGCGGCGGTCGACCAGTTCGAGTTGGGTGCCGTAGGGTACGCGGGCGATGACTTTGCCGTCAATTCCCGGGGAGTTGCGCAGGTTGAGGCCGCTGGGAGCAATGACGGTGTTGCGACGGGAGCTACGCAGTTCGTCGTCGCTTATTTGGGCGTCAAGCGGGGAAGAGAGAATAAACGGGAGAACGGTGAGAAGCAATAAAAGGAGGCGCACGGCGATGATATTGATTGCGTGATATGATGGGGCTCAACCCGGAGACTCGTCCTCAAAAGAGAATAACCTAAGTGGTGTTCCGGGTTGCTTCCCTTTATGAACGCATTTTCGAAAGCGTTACGGAATTTGACTCCCGATAAACTTTACCTTCACCCCATGAAGCCTACCGTCTATAAGCCAATAACCTACCGCAACGACCGGATTTACCTCCCCGCCAAAGCGCTGGGTGGCGAGCCCGGTGCGCCAAAGGTCAAGCCGGCCGATGAGCTTCTCCTCGACTGGGCCTACGATGTTGCCGGTTCCGCGGAGCTCCCGTCCGTAGCCGTGTACCATGATCGGATGGGCGTTCTTTGCACCTGCGTCCGCGCCCGAAAGAAGCGCTTCGTCAGCAACGATATCCGCCACTACGAACAAACGGTCAGCAACTACGCCCGCAATGATCTCGGCCCCGCCCCCGTTAACGAAGATCTACTGGAAATCCCGCCGGAAGACGCGGCGCTGTACCTCCTCCAGGTTCCCAAGTCGCTGGAACTGTTCGAACTCTACCTGCGCCATGCCGCCGCTACCTCTACGCCGGATACCCGCCTGGCGGCCGCTTTTCAAACCCGTCACTTCTCGCCCCGCCTGCTGGAGATTGCCGCGAAATACGCGGGTTCCGTCACCCAAAGCCGCGCTTACAAAAAAGCCCGGCTGCTACTGCTGACTGATTTCGCACCCCCTGCCCGGACGGAAATATCTTTGAACGAAAGCCATTATGCGGGAATCAGATACCGCCAGTACCCCGGGGTGTTTTCCGCCGGCCACATCGATTACGCCACCCAATTCCTCCTCGACGAATGGGCGACCAATCACCACCTCGCTGAACTGGACGCCCCCCGGGAAATTATCGACTGCGGCTGTGGCAACGGGGTCATCGGTGATTACCTGCTCGGCCGATACCCCGCCGCACGCCTGACCGCCTACGATGTTTCCCGGGTAGCGGTAGCTTCCGCAAAAACGAACCTTGCCGAACATGGATACGACGCCAGAGCACAGCTTGTTACGGCAAGTGGATTGACGCAAATAATGAAGCCGGAACGTTTTGATCTGATCATCACTAATCCACCTTTTCACAACGAGCACCAGACCGACATCAGCATCGGTACCGATCTTTTCGCGGAAGCTGCGGACCGGCTGACCCCGGACGGTCACCTCGTCGTCGTCGCCAACCGCCACCTCAACTACGCCACCCACCTGCGCCGTTATTTCGACGAGGTGTTGGAAGTGAGTACCAACGAAAAATTCGTGGTCTACCGCTGCCGGTAATCCCGGGGCGAATCTTCAGCTGCGGGAAGGGTATCCGCGGCCGACTCCTCCCTGTCCGTGCGTACTTTGTCAAGTAACCGGTGCAGGTAGTTTTTCAGCAGCTTCGGAGCCGACTTGATCAGGTCGTGTTGCTTTCCCGCTACCATGTGGTGCACCACCTCTTCGGCGTTGACGAGATGATCGCAAGAGTAATATGCGTTGGGGGGGTAGATCAGCCAATCGTCGGTGCCGTGCAGGATAACGGTGGCGGCGTCGATGTTTTCCCAGCCGTCGGCCATGTCTTCGAGTTGTTTCTGGTGACTCAGTTTTTCATTGTTTGCGGATTGCAGCGAACCGGGCAGCAGCCAGCTCAGACTCCAGTGGCTGGTGGCATGCGTAGCCCAGTAGGTGTACTCCTCGCGGGGTGCGGTACTGGCGGACTGCAACAGGAGCCCGTCGATCAGGTCGGGGAAGTCCATGGCGATGCGGGCACTGACGGTACCACCGTAGCTGCTGCCGTGCAGTATTACCGGCTGATCGGGCAGCGTTCTCCGTTCCCGGATGATGGCGGCAACGTTGTCGGCCTGCTCCTCCACCGAGATCATCGGCAGGCCCAGGCCGCTTCCCCCGTACCCGGGCCGGTCGATGATCAGCAGGTTGGCTTCCGAGCGCAACACACTATCGCGGAGCATGTTGAACCAGAAGGCACTGCTGGACGGGGAGCCGTGGACAAAGACCAGCAGTGGCTTGTCCGGATCTTCCCCGAGTTGTACGTAGCGGATTTTCCGGCTCGGTCCTTCCTGGTAGCCAAAAGTCGCTTCCCCGTACTCGCCCTTTGCAATGGCGGCGGTCAGTTTTGCATCGTCCCACTGATTATGGATAAACGGTTGAAACCGGTAAAGTGCGTAGGCAACGAACGCCACGACGGGGAGGACAAAAAAAACCAGGAAGTAAAAGCGTTTTTTTCGGAGCATAAATACGTAACGGCTGACGGGGGGTATCCGTTTGGGAAAAAATGGGTAAACTCCTCTCCATCTAAACTAATCTTTCACAAAGTCGATCCATGCGCACCTGGTCGGTTCTGCTCGCTCTTTTGCTGTCCTTCTCCCTTAGTACCCAGGAAGAGAAAGTGCCGCTTATCTTTAGAGACTGGCAGATCAGCCCGAATCAGGGCTTTTAAGGGAGGGGAGGGCGGGCGACCTACTATAAGAATTCGAGGAGTACGACCCGGCCACCCGGCTTTACGTTCCTACCCTGGACGCGACGACCTGCATGATCCGCGCCGGTTTCAACATCGACATCATCCCCACCGACGGTCGCCTGAGCTGGAACTGGCGGCAGTCCGTCGTCGGGGGAATTATGCGGGCCTCGAGGTGATCTTCAATTATTAGCGCCTGTTCGGGGCGAGTCGTCTTACTCTTCCACGTAAAATTCGCCCGACCCGAAAAACGGCGTGCCGTCCGCCCGCAGCCCCTGGGCGATGATCATAAACTTCCCCGTTTGGTCGGAGGTGATAAGATCGTCCTTGGCGATGCCGTTTTTATCCGTGCGTAAGTTTGCGTTCCAGTGCAGGGTAGTCCGGTAATCGGGGCGGTTGCGGTTATCCGGCAGGTCGGGATCGAAGGTGGCAAATTCCCGCACCCGGTGATAGCCGTTGATCTGCGTGTTGAGCAAGCCAGGCTCCGCAATGACCACATTGCCACCCGCTTTGGTGTACACCAGGATGACGCCGCCGGAACCCCGGGAACCGAAGGCCGCCGCCATCGGCCCTTTGAGAATATCGATGAATTCAATTATCTGGGGGGGAATGCCGACCATGTCCTGCAGGGTTACCGGCATACCGTCGAGGATCAACAAGGGTTCGCTCGACAACTGAAAGCTGGATACTCCCCGAATTACGATGGAAGCGTCTTGCCCCGACGGGTTACCCGTGATCACCACTCCGGGCACGTTACGGATCAGGTCCAGAAAAGTGATGGCCGCAATGGCACCCGGGACGGAATCCGCAATTATCCGCGAATCGGGAAACGAATACAGCCGGGTACGACGGTTGCGCTCCGCCTCAACGGGGTCGATCCGTGCGGACGTGACGTTGATCGTCTGAAGATCGACAATGAGGGAGTCGTACGTGCGGGCTACGGTAAGGGTCTTACGGCTGATCTCCGCGTAGGGCGTTGCCGATGTTGCCCCGGCCGTTGGAGCGGGAACCGGTAGCAGCGGTCCTTCCGGCTCGAACGTGGACAGGTGGACGTAATTGTTGTTGTCCAGGTTGATCTTCGGGTTCAGCCGGTTCTTTTTCCCGAACTTGAACCGGCCCTGCACCGCTACGTTAAGGGTATCAAAAAAGGTGTACGGGCCAAATTTGAAATAACCTTCTTCGTCGGTCAGGCTCTCCTGGAGAAATCCGTTTTCCAGGCGGGTAAGAAATATCTTTCCGGGGCGACCGGCTTTGTGGTTTTCGTACTGCGCCATGCGTCCCCGCAGGTAAACGCCCTGCTCCAGTTCAAATTCTGGGATGTACGTCTGATCGTTCAGCAGTTCTTCCCAGCGGAAACGCCGCCATTCCCGCGTCAGCAGGTAGTCTTCTATTTTTTGACGTCGAGCGTGATCGTCTTCGGCAAACAGCAGTTCAGCGGCCCGGGGAACGGGGCGGTCCAGGTCACTGTTGAGCAACAACCAGCTGCGGATGTCGTCCCCCACCGGTCCGCCCGCGGAAGCGGCCGGTAAAACGCTGAGGCTGATCCTGCCGCCGGCCGGGGCGTCCGCCGCCGGCGGCATTTTGATTTCGAGGCCGAGGGGTTTGCGCACGCCGTAGACACGCTGCTTCAGTCCGATGGCCAGGTCGGTATCGCCCGGGGGGACGAAAAAGAGTCGTTCGGCTACCGGTGTACCGCCGGCATCAAAGACCGTGGCGGTGACCACCCCCGGCGGCAGCGTATTGAGGGGAAGCAAGAAATTACCCCGACTGAGTTCGGCGTCGATCCGGCGTTCCAGGATCGGAATTCCCCGCAGGTGAAGCAGGATGGTGGTGCCTTGCAGCCCGGTGAGCAGGTTACCGTTCAACATCAGCTGAACGGTATCCGCACTTTCCGTGACCGTGAGGTGGGTGCCGAGGGGTAGGGGAGTAGGCAACTCGAACCGTTGCTTGTCGGCGCCGGCAACAGCGGTGATCGTACCGTCCGTTCCGGGCGTGTAGGTGACGCTGCCGATCCCGCTCTTTTCCGTGCGGAAGGCGGCAAGCGTTTTGCCGTTCTGATCGGCCAGGTAGCCAAACAAAGCGACGGGAGAGCCGGCTTCATTTTCAGCTACCACGGCAACGCGGCAGGGAATACCCCAGACGCAGTCTCCGCCCTCGGGGAAAAAGCGCAGATTTATCCGGGAGCCGGTACCGGTGGCACCCGTGGCGGGAGTCGGTGGAGAAGCCGCCACCCCGCCGCTTTCCGTCAACCCGCTGACGATCCGGATCGGTTTACGAAAGATACTCTGTTCGCCGCTGTTGCGTTGGTAATTGGTATAGGCGGAAAGCTGATATTCTCCCGGGGGGAGCGTTGCCGGCAGGGTGAGGTCGCCCGCCGTATGTCCGTCGAACGGATACAGTTTTCGGCGTTGGATGAGCTTACCCCGGGGATTGCGCAGCTCCAGGTGAACGACACCACTGATGCTGTCGGGTGCGTGGGTCTGGCCGTCGGTCAGGTACACGGCGGCCCAAACGGTCTCGCCACCGGCGTAGATGGATTTGTCGGTGTGAACAAAGACTTTTTCGGGCAGGTATTGCCGGCGATAGTCTTCGAGGGTCCGGGAAAGATTTTGCTGGGCGGACAGCGCCGTACAATTCAGAATAAGTAATAACGGGAAGAGAAATCTGGCGTTCATTTCAGGTGTTTGGATGAGGGAATAACCACGCAATCATGGAAGCAATAGGCAAAAGTATACAACGAAGCTAGTATATTGAATAACCGACAGTTGTTCGATCAACGAATGGTTCTTTAAGACTTTTTTAGGGTTTAGGGTGTTCCGTCTGTGTGGGTTTCGCCGCTACACTTTTTAGCTCCCCTGGCCCCCAAGAGGGGAACGCCCCGCGAGGAACATCCCCCATCGGGAGCCGGGGGGAGCCAATTACACCTGACAAAAACCCGTCACACGATAGCTGTAGCAAACGGAACACCCTCATCTGTAAGGGCTGTCAGGAAGCAGATTAATAAGCGTAACGATTCAGGGTGCCGAGCGAGCCTCATATAGTCGGTATTTCCCGGGGTAAACAGGCTGACAAGTTCTTCCACGGGGTTTGCCCCCCGTTTAATTGCTGTAGCGACGAAGGAGCGAACTCCCATAAATTCCTTAGTGGCCTCCAGGGAGCGGATGCCTCCCGACACTTTTTGACGAACCTTATTCATACGCAGATCTCGTTCCGCTTGATCATTATCAAACTGAGCCAATGCATTCGTCATAAAACGCAGCACTTCCTCCTCTTTATCCCGAAGTCTGAGTAGCAAATTAACCGTTTTGGTCTGGGCTGTCCGCCCACGTTGACTACCATCCTTTTTGACGGCCGGTGGGTTTTCTCAAGTCCTATACTGAGTAATTCCCGATATCGTTTTCGGTGTCTTCCTTGCCAGCGGTGATCAACTACCCCTTATGATGATTCCTCCGACTGCCGCTTGATTTGAAGTAATAGCCTGATCACCGGGTCGGCCCACTCAGCCTGCTCGTCTCGATCAATGGCGTAGATCAGGTCCCGTAGAAAATGCGCGACACATAAAGCGTGAGTGGCTTGGGGGTAAGTGTGGTAGGAATAATAATCATCCCGATTTAATACTCCTTTAAACCAAGCCATAACGTTCATCTCTTCGTGCGCCTCACGCCCTCGCTTTCGGTGTATCACAAATAGACTAAAGAGTTTTGTGGCCGCCACGTGTACCCAGTGACCAGTCCCGTTTACCTTCCTACCTGTTTCGTCAAAGAATCCGGTAAAGGACACAATGATGGATAGACGTAAGGTTTCCAGGAAGTCCGGTAAGCGTCGGGCGGCACTTTTTCAAAATTGTCCAGGGTTCCCGTGCTCAACTTGACACCGAAGACTTCCAGTAGTTGCTTTGTCCGAAAGGCTGGGATAAACTGAAACGCGGAGAGATAAACGCTGATCGCTTTGATTCTCGGGCCGTATTGAAATTTATGCTTGATATGCTCAGGGTAGTCGGTTGTTTGCCACTGGGTAGCGCAACAAGGACAGGTTTTCAACTCAATACGATGCTCGGTAACAGCAGTTCCCCCGGTAGGGTGTACACTTAATCAAACTGGTTGAACTCCAAATAGCTCGACTAGCCTTCCATAAATAGAAGAAAAAAAGTCGAAGGATTGAGAAGTAGATAAAGCCCGCTGACTGCTTTATGATCCGATTACGAGGGTCGGTAATTGTTGAAAACGAGCGGTAATGACCCGACAATAAAGTGTCAACGCTAAGTTCATTGCGGTAATCGACGTAGCTTTTCTTTGCCATACGAGCAAGATAATTATGGAGCCGTAAACCCCCAAAAATTATGTACTTGATCAAAGATTGATTTTAGCATGCGTACACCTTACCGGGGGAACTGTTGATGCATATGTTCTTCGTGTGGGTAAAGTTGTTTGTTATCAGCCATTGAGCACTTGTTTTATTTCTTCTATCATTAGACTTGTTGCGTCGGTGAGAATCAACGACTTATAAAAAAGTTCCAAAGCCCGGCACAGGTGCCGGACATCTGA
>ENA-ORXM01000859-ORXM01000859.1-marine-metagenome-genome-assembly--contig:-NODE-859-length-47179-cov-4.207380_pt1 | contig 47179 bp, 39 predicted proteins | sample MGYA00237867_ERZ511480 | MGnify/ENA primary metagenome ERZ511480 (study PRJEB26309, sample SAMN06266103) | marine metagenome | isolation source: Algal blade | place: United Kingdom:Sidmouth, United...
TACTCCGTTCAGGAGAGCTTTTCACAGGGAGTCTGGTTCTGGTCCGGCGTGACGTGGTTCGAGGAAACGCTGAATTCCGCCCGCTTTCAGGCTGCACTGGGCCGCCAGCTCCTCTTTACCGGCATCATCCTTGCCATCGAGATTCCGCTCGGCATCGCAATCGCCCTGACCATGCCGAAGAAAGGACCATGGGTACCCGTTTGCCTCGTCCTCATGGCCCTGCCGCTGCTGATCCCGTGGAACGTGGTCGGTGCGATGTGGAACATCTTCGCGTTGCCGGATATCGGCCTTCTCGGGTATACCGTCAATGCGCTGGGCATCGATTACGACTATACCCAGCAGACGCTCTCCGCGTGGATCACCGTAATCGCGATGGATGTCTGGCACTGGACGTCGCTCGTGGTCCTGCTCGCCTATGCCGGTCTCGTCTCGATCCCCGACGCCTATTATCAGGCCGCCAAGATCGACGGGGCAGGGCGCTGGGCCGTTTTCCGCCACATCCAACTGCCCAAGATGAACCGCGTCCTGACCATCGCGATCCTGCTGCGCTTCATGGACAGCTTCATGATCTATACCGAGCCTTTCGTCCTGACCGGGGGCGGGCCAGGTAACTCGACCACGTTCCTCTCCATCGACCTCGTGAAGAAGGCACTCGGCGAATTCGATCTCGGCCCGGCGGCGGCGATGAGCCTGATCTACTTCCTCATCACGCTGCTGGTCAGCTGGCTGTTCTACACCCTGATGACCCGGCAGGAGGAGGGATGATATGAAACGCTGGCTCGTCCCCACCCTCTACATCGTCTTCCTGATGCTGCCGATCTACTGGCTGCTCGCCATGTCGTTCAAGACGACCAACGAGATTCTCGGCGGCTTCACCCTCTGGCCCCAGACCTTCACGACCGAGAATTACGATACGATCCTCTGTGGCCTGCCCGATATCTGGGGCGGCGCGGTCCCGCAGGGCTGCGATACGACGTGGATATGGGGCTACGTCAACTCGCTGACATACGTGACCATCAATACGGTGATCTCCCTCGCCGTCGCGCTCCCCGCCGCCTATGCCTTCTCGCGCTACCGCTTTACCGGCGACAAGCACCTGTTCTTCTGGCTTCTGACGAACCGCATGGCCCCTCCGGCTGTCTTCGCGCTTCCGTTCCTGCAGCTCTATTCATCGGTCGGGTTGTTCGACACGCACATCGCCGTGGCCCTTGCCCATTGCCTGTTCAACATTCCGCTCGCCGTCTGGATTCTCGAAGGCTTCATGTCCGGTGTTCCCAAGGAACTCGACGAGACCGCCTATGTCGACGGCCACAGCTTCGGCAGCTTCTTCTTCAAGATTTTCGTCCCGACCATCACCAGCGGCATCGGCGTCGCCGCCTTCTTCTGCTTCATGTTCAGTTGGGTCGAGTTGCTTCTCGCCAAGACCCTCACGACGGTCGATGCCAAGCCCATTGCCGCCATCATGACCAAGACCGCTTCCTCCTCCGGGTACGAACTGGGCCTGCTGGCGGCGGCAGGGTGCCTCACGATCATTCCGGGAGCGCTCGTCATCTATTTCGTGCGGAATTACATTGCCAAAGGGTTCGCGCTCGGCAGAGTCTGAGCCAATGGAATACGATACCATCATCGTCGGCGCGGGTACGGCGGGGTGCCTGCTCGCCAACCGCCTCAGTGCCGATCCGGCCCGTCATGTCCTGTTGCTGGAGGCAGGCGGGCGCGATGATTACCACTGGATACACATCCCCGTCGGCTATCTCTACTGCATCGACAATCCCCGCACCGACTGGATGTACCGCACCGAGGCCGAACCGGGCCTGAACGGACGCGCGCTGATCTACCCGCGCGGGCGCGTGCTGGGTGGCTGTTCCTCGATCAACGGCATGATCTACATGCGCGGTCAGGCCCGTGACTACGACGGATGGGCGGCGTCTACCGGCGAGGATGGCTGGCGGTGGGAGAATGCGCTGCCCGATTTCATGGCCCATGAGAACCACTACAAACTCGATGGCGGCGCAAACCCCGAAACCGGCGGCAACAACACCCGCTTCTCCGATTTTCACGGCTCGGGAGGCGAATGGCGCATCGAGAAGCAGCGCCTCAACTGGCCTATCCTCGACGCCTTCGCAGAGGCCGCCACCGAAGCGGGCATCGAGCGCACGAGCGATTTCAACACCGGCGACAACGCGGGTATCGGCTATTTCGACGTGACCCAACGCAGCGGTTGGCGTGTCAATACCTCCAAAGCCTTTCTCGGACCCGCGAAGGACCGTCCCAACCTTACCATCCGCACTGGAGCCGAAGTCGCCCGTCTCACCTTCGACGGTACCCGCTGCACCGGTGTCATCCTGCGAAACGGCGAGAAGTTGACCGCCCGCGAGACAATCCTCAGTGCGGGTGCGGTCAATTCCCCCCACCTGCTCCTGCGCAGCGGCATCGGCCCCGCCGACCATCTACGCGAGAACGGTGTGGCGATCGTTCACGATGCCCCCGGCGTCGGCGGCAACCTTCAGGATCACCTGCAAATCCGCGCGGTCTTCAAGGTCACGAACGCGACGACGCTCAACACCCTCGCCAATACCTTCACCGGCAAGGCCCGCATCGGTCTCGAATACCTCCTGCGCCGCACCGGCCCCATGAGCATGGCGCCCAGTCAATTGGGTGCGTTCACACGGTCCAGCCCGGATCGGACGCATCCGAACCTGCAATATCATGTTCAGCCATTGTCACTGGATGCTTTCGGTGAAGACTTGCATCCGTTTCCCGCCTTTACGGTGAGTGTTTGCAACCTCAACCCGACCAGTCGGGGAACGATACGCCTGCGGAACGGCGACCCGGACGCTGCTCCCCTCATCGCGCCGAACTATCTCGCGACCGACGACGACAGGCAGGTCGCCGCGCAGAGCTTGCGGCAGGTCCGTGAGATTGCGGCGCAACCGGCACTGGCAACCTATGCGCCGGAAGAGTTCCGTCCGGGTGTCGCGTATCAGACCGACGAGGAATTGTGGCGCCTGGCCGGGGATATCGCGACGACGATCTTCCATCCGGTCGGAACGGCAAGGATGGGGATCGACGGCGACCCGATGGCCGTTCTCGATCCACGTCTTCGGGTTCGGGGCGTAGAGGGACTGCGCGTGGTCGATGCCTCGGTCATGCCGACGATCACGAGCGGCAATACCAATGCTCCGACCCTGATGATCGCGGAAAAGGCGGCGCGGTGGATACGGGAAGGCATTCAGGGGATCGGCGATCCAATCGGTCTGGAAAGGCGATAGGCGGTACATATCACGAGTACGCATTTTCCGGCACTCTTCAGATCACCGGATCGCCGATCGCTTCGATTTCCTGCTCCGACCGATACCGGAGCAGGAAAGTCTCTCTATCGTTCTGCGCCCTGACGGAAAGCACCCTGAACGATCCGATCCATTACCATCGCGACGAACAGGATGGCAAAGCCGCCCAGCAGTCCCGGTCCCTTTGCTGCGTATTGCAGCGACTCCAGAATCGTCTTGCCGAGGCCCCCGCCGCCGATCAGGGAGATAATCACCACCATCGACAGGCACATCAGGATCGTCTGGTTCACACCGGCCATGATCGAGGGTAGCGCGAGCGGTATTTCGACATCCTTCAAGACCTGTCCGCGCGAGGCTCCGAAGGCGGTCGCCGCCTCCTTGATGTTTTCCGGAACACCGCGCATCCCGAGCGCCGTGAGGCGTATGACGGGTGGCATTCCGAAGATGATGGTGGCCAGAATGCCCGGCGGGTTGCCGGTGCCGAAGAACGCGATGATGGGGATGAGATAGACGAAAGCAGGCAGTGTCTGCATCAGATCGAGGATCGGTTCGGCGGCGTTATATGCGCGTTTCGACTTGCCGAACCAGATGCCGAGCGGAATACCGATGACCACGCAGATCAGCACTGCCGCTCCGACGAGCGCGACCGTCTCCATCGCGATTTCCCAGTAGCCGAGCAACGCGATATAGGCGAGGGCTGCCGCCGTGAAGATAGCCACGCGCGGCCCTGCTGCCCGCCAAGCCGTGACGCAGATGACGACCATGACCACGGGCCATGGCGTACCGTTGAGCGCCAGTGTCAGGGCATCGAGTACCGAACGTACTCCTGCCGTCACTCCATCGAACACATCGGCCCCGGCAATCGCCGCAGCATCGATCCTCGCTTCCAGCCAGCTTGCGATCCGGGTGAAGAGCGTTTCGTCATCCACGCCGAGGATGCTGTGGGAAATTGGTTTCTCGGGGAAGGTATTGAGCATTTCCCACGGGCTCGCGACGGTGAACTTATAGACAGTCAGCGGAGCGATGGCTGCGATCAGAGCGGCGCCCAAACCGGCGCGACGGGTGCTGAAACCACTTTCCACCGACCCCGAATCGATCCGCCACTTGGAATACTGTTTTTCATAGACCTTGTTCGCGTAGAGGCCCTGTATCACCTTGAACAGAGCCAACAGGCCGAGACCGGTCAGCATGATCGTCAGGGCTTCGGAATTGAGGGCCGTTGCTTTCTCGATGCTCCGGTCGGCGGCTCGTCCGATATTCGTAGCGAGTTTTTCGAAACGTTCAGGGTCTTGCCCTGCCGCCCTGGCCGTTTCGGCGCGTTCGAGGAACTCATCGGCGCGCGCGCGCTGGCGTTCGGCCTGCTCCAGAAGGCTCGCACCGGGATTGCCCCACAGACCGCGCCCGATCTGCACCCATGCGATGATTTCGAGGATCAGGAAGGTCCAGAACATTCCCCAGACACCGCGCGCCGCTGCCCAGAACGGTCCGGCAATCGCCGCCCAGAGATTGAACGTATTGGGAAAGTTGCTGGTACTCTCGTGAATGCGGTGGATGGCTTTCCGGTAATAGCCGGGGTTCCGTTCGACGAAACTGGCGATGGATGCGTCCAGCGCAGCGTGATCGACTTCGATATCGGAAGCGGCAGTGACGCTCGGTCCGTCCGACTGAGCACCCGCAAGCGGCGCACCGGGGATGGCCGCTGCGCCGCCACGCCCGCTGTCGACATTGTCGACGATGGTCTCCTTGCCGTCGGTCATTCCTGCTTCCCTCCCTGAATACCGCGCAACAACCGGGTCTTGTCGACATACCCCACATCGACGCCGTTGCGGGTAATGACCACCGGCGAGGTGGTCTCGGCAGAAAGGTCGATGAGCTGGTCGAGATCTGCCCCTTCGTCGGCGCGCGGCGCATCGCCCAGCGGGCCGGGAGCGGTGTCGAGCGATCCCATGATCGAGTGAGCCTTGACGAGCTTGAGTTTCGAGATGCCCTGCACGAATTCGCGCACGTAATCGTCGGCGGGGTTCATTACGATGTCTTCCGCCGTGCCGATCTGCACGATGATTCCGTCCTTCATGATCGCGATCCGATGCCCGATACGAATGGCTTCGTCGAGATCGTGGGTGATGAAGAGCGTGGTCTTCCGAAGTTGAGCGACGAGCGCCTTGAACTGATCCTGCAACTGGAGCCGAATGAGCGGATCGAGGGCCGAGAACGGCTCGTCCATGAGCAGGATTTCCGGGTCCGAGGCAAGCGCGCGGGCGATCCCGACGCGCTGCTGCATTCCGCCGGACAGTTCCTTCGGCAGCCGATCTTCGTAGCCCCCGAGATCGACCAGAGCGAGAACATGGTCGGAGACGGCCCAGCGTTTGGATTTCGGCACGTTCCGGATTTCGAGCGGATAGGCGACGTTGTCGCGGACCGAACGGTGGGGCATCAGCGCCATGTGCTGGAAGACCATCCCGATCTGCTGCGCGCGAACCTTGCGCAGAGCCCGCGCGTTCATCGCGGAAATATCGTTGCCGAGAATTTCGATGGTACCGGATGTCGGCTCGATCAGCCGATTGACGTGGCGTACGAGGGTCGACTTGCCCGAGCCGGAGAGACCCATGATACAGAAGATCTCGCCACGCGGCACCTCGAAGCTGGCATCCTGAACGCCGACGACGCATCCGAAGCGTTCCAGAACCTGCGGCTTCGTCAATCCTTCTGACTTGACCGCCGCCATGGCCTCGTCAGCACGATCGCCGAAGATTTTCCAGACATTCGACAGCTTGACGACCGGATCGGCCATGCGCGTTCCCCCCTGCAAAGAAAAAGGGCCATCGGATTTCCGATGGCCCTCGTCGTCGTCGGATCACTTCAGCGCGTCGAGCGCCTTGTCGATGGCGCCCTGGGCATCCATCAGCGCCTTCATCACGGCATCGTTGCCGCCTGCGGACATGGACGTACCCGATCCGTCGGTCATCCAGGAGAGAACCTGATCCTCGTTGTCGGACACCCAGGTCTCGGCGTATTCCACCGGATCGATCTTATCGACCACCAGCGCATAGGTCATCGCGGAGACGGTATCGGTGTCCAGCTTCATATTGCGGAACATCGTCGCCACTTCGGGATGCATATCCTCCAGCTGCTTGGAATAGTGCAGGTGCAGGTAGGCCGAATCCCATGCCATGCCGGCGGAGGATTTTTCGAGCCATGCGGGATCGTCGGTCGGCTGGATCACGTTCCACCCGGCGGCGTCGTATTCCGGCTCGGTCAGGATATGCAGGTCATGCAGCACGAAGACGTAGTGCGGCGTGTAGCAGAACCCGATCCAGGGCTTGTTACCCTTGATGGCATTGTCGAGATCGGCATAGGCGAGGGTCTCGTCCGACTCTTCGAGTTCGAAGGTCTGATCGTACCCATAGGATTTCGCCCGGATCTTCTCGACATTGGTGGACGCCCAGCCCGGTGCGCCGATCCAGATCTCGCCCTTGCCGTCGCCGTCGGAGTCGAAGAGCGCCGCGATATCGGGATTGGTCAGATCATCGATGCTTTCGATGCCGTTCTCGTCCGCGAAGCCCTTGGGAACGCACATTCCCTGAAATGCCTCGACGCCGTTCATGTTCTGAACGACGGTGCCTTTTTCCTTCACGTAGGTTTTGTGAAGGTTCGACTGGTTCGGCAGCCATACTTCGGGATGCGCGTGCATCGAACCTTTGTCCATGGCCTCGAAGACGATCGGGTTCGATCCGTTCTGCAGCTCGACTTCGAGCCCGAGGTTCTGTTCGATGGCGACCTTGAGAACGTGTGCGGTCGCGTTGACGGACGGCCAGTTCGGCACGCCGATCACCACGTCGGCAGCGAGCGCCGGAATGGCGGTCATCGTCGTTATGGCGGTTGCGACGAGTGTCGTTCTTAGCGTTTTCATAGTTTTCTCCCTGATTCGTGCCCGGAGGTTCGCATATGGGCAGTCCGAATACCAATGACGTGGTCGTTCCATGCGTCGGCAAGCAAACGCCGTCCGGATCGATCCGGACGGCGTCGTTCCTGTGCCGTTACCCGCTTATGCGAGAATACTGACAACTCACCGGTTTCAGGTCATCCACCAACGCTTGATGAAGTGACCGCCATCCATCTCCCAGCCACCGCCGAGTTTCGCGGGAACCCCGACCTTCTTGTTGGCTGCTGCGATATCCTTGCCGAAGGCCGGGATGATCGTCGCACCTTCGGTGGAGATGAGGCGCTGAACCTCCTGATACATCTCCTTGCGCTTGGCCTGATCGAGTTCGGCACGGGCCTCTACGACCAGCTTGTTGACCTTCTCGATATCGATGTTGGTGTCGTTCCACTCCGCACCGCCAGTGTAGGCGATGGACAGGATCATGTCCTCGATGGGACGTGGACCCCAGTAGCAGGCGCAGAACGGCTGCACGTTCCAGACGTTGGACCAGTAGCCGTCCTTCGGCTCCTTCTGGAGACCCACGTTGATGCCCGCCGCATTCCAGTCCTCGAGGAACAGCTGCGCCGCTTCCGATGCACCGCTATAGGCGGTGTCCGCAAAGCGATACTTGATGGCCGTGTCGCCGATGCCGGACTTCTTGAGATGGAACTTCGCCTTGTCGAGATCCTGCTCGAACTTGAGATCGGCATCGTAGCTGGCCATCTTGGGTCCGATAGGCTGATCGTTGCCGATCGTACCGTAACCGAAGAGGACCTTCTCGACGAAGGCCTCGCGCGGTGTCGAGTATTTCAGCGCAAGACGGAAGTCGAGGTTGTCGAAGGGGGCACTCTCCGTCCGCATCGGATGCGTAAAGGCGAGGTTCGATTCCACATCGATGATATTGATCGACGGCACACGCTTCAGGCGACCGAGGGTCTTCATCTCCGGGCGGTTGATAACGTCGACTTCACCGGTCAGCAGCGCATTCACACGGGCGGTATCGTCGAGGATCGTCACGATCTCACAACTGTCGACATGGCCGAATTCATCACCCTGCCAGGAATTCGGATTGCGTTCGAGTTCGGCACGGATGCCAGGTTCGAATGCCGTCAGGTTGTAGCACCCGGTCCCGGCATCGGAGAGAACCATCGCCTTGCCGTCCTCGGACGGGACGACGTTCATGTGATAGTCGGTCATCAGGAACGGGAAATCGGCATTGCCATCGGTCAGTTTGACCACGACCGTGTCCTTGCCATCGGCCATCACGTCGCTGATGCCTGCGAAGACACCCTTAGCACCGGATTTCGAATCCTCACCACGGTGAACGTTGATCGAGGCGATCACGTCTTCCGTCGTCAGGCTCTTGCCGTTCGAGAATTCGACGCCATTGCGCAGCTTGAAGCGCCATTCCTTCGCATCTTCGCTTGCTTCCCAGCTTTCGGCGAGTCCGGGTTGAGCGGAATCGTCCTGCCCGACTTCCACAAGGCTGTCGCGGAAGGCGCGGCTGATGGAGATCATCGTCGTCGCGACGAAGGTCGCCGGGTCGAGCGAATCGCTCGTATTCGAGTCGTTCAGACCGGCACGCATATGCCCGCCCTTCTTCGGCTCGGCGGCATGAGCGCGGCCTGTCCATAGCGCCGATGCGGAGGTCGCCGTCACGCCCACGGCTGTCGCCCCGACCATGAAATCGCGTCGGTTGGCTTTAGGATCCGCGAGCATCCGCTCGATGGTCTTGTTTACGTCGGTCATCGTAACTCCCTGGAGTCTTGTATTTTGTGTGGCTGCAGCCGGGCGAAGATCGCCTCTATCCTGCCTGCCATTTGGTCCGACACGCACCCTAATCGCTTCCGTGAACGGATGACAACAGCATATCGAACCAAGACTTTATGATATGGCCCGGCTCTGGAGCGATGCAGGCGACTGAATGGAATGAGGTCGTTTCGGGCGAAAGAGCAGGATGTCGCGCCAGCTGCGTATTTCCTGACCGAGAACATCCGCTCTCGCGTTACCCGTCGATGGCTTTGGCAAGTCGCGATCCTCGTCATGCGCATTCTACGAGGACGGCCCGCCGGGTGCCGCCTGTGAGGGAACAGCGCTCCCGGCGACGACCCCAAGTCGATAGAACCGGATCATCAGCAAGGCGGAGGCCACGGCCAGCCCGATGACGAGGCCCAACCAGATCCCCAATGGACCCATGTCCAGCGTGAAGCCCAACAATAAGCACGCCGGTATTCCCACCCCCCAATAGGAAATCGCGGCCAGTACCAACGGCCAGCGGGTATCCTGCAGACCGCGCAGAAATCCAAGCGCCATCACCTGCGCCGCATCGACCAGTTGAAACAATGCGGCCACTCCCATCAGCGCGATCCCCAACGATAGAATCTGCGGAGCGTCCGGATCGCTCATGTCGAGAAACGCCGCCACGATCCATCGCCCCGCGCCCAGATAAACCACAATCGACAGCACGACCGCCGCTCCTGACAGGGTTAGCGCCGCTAAAGCCGCCCGTCGCAGTTCGGGCCATTGCCTTCCCCGGCAAACCGCCCCACACGCACCGTTGCCGCCTGGCTGATCCCCAGATGCACCATGAACGTCGCCGCCGCGACCTGCATCACGATTCCATGTGCCGCCAACGGCTCGCTTCCGATCGCCCCCATCATCAGAGCCGTCCCGGTGAACATCGCGCTCTCCGATACCAAGGTCAGCCCCACGGGCCAGCCCAGATGGAACAACCGCACCAGAATTTCGCGGTCCATGCGCCAGAGGTTGCGGAACAGTTCCCACCGCGCCATCCCCGGCCCCCGCGCGGCATAGAGCGCCAGGACGATCGCCGTCGCCGAATGGGATAATACGCTCGCCCATGCCGCGCCCCGGATGCCCAGTTCCGGCGCGCCCGCATTCCCGAAGATCAGCAGCCAGTTCAACCCGAAGTTCACGACCGCCGCCGCGACGGTCGCCCACAGGACGATCCGGGTTCGCTCCAGCGCGGACAGATGCGAGCGCAATGTCATCACGAGCAGAGCAGGCACCAGCGCCAGCATCGCGATCTGCATGTAATCGGCTGTATCGGCAGCGGTACGCGGCATTTGTCCGGCAGCAAGCAGGATCGGCTCGGAAAACCATAGCACCGGCATCGCCGCCAGCCCCGCTCCGAGCGACAGCCATAGCCCCATGCGAGCCGTCCGTCGTACCGTTCGTTCATCGCCCCGACCTACGGCATCTGCCGCTGCGCCCATCGCCGCAATCGCGAATCCGGCGGCAAGGATGAACACGGCATGGAATACCGTCGTCGCCAGGGCACCCGCCGCAAGTGCCTCTACCGAATAGCGCCCCAGCATCAGCGTATCCGTCAACCCGATGAGGATTTGCGCCAGCAGACTCCCGACCAATGGCAGTCCCAGCACCAGCGTTCGTCCGACATGGCGGCGAAACGGCATGGGAGGAGGGGAAGCATCGATGACGATCATCGGCCACAGGTGCCTGTCCGGTCGCCGCCTGTCCAACGATTTAAAGGCCCGGCAGCTTTGCCTCGCAGTGACTGGCTACGATCGCTCGCGATTTCCTGAAGCAGATCGCCTATGCGACCAAACGCTACGTCTACGAGGCCGAGCGTCACTACGGTATCCTGAATGATCATCTCGCCGACCGGCCCTACATGGTCGGCAACACCTACACGATTGCGGATATGGATGTCTGGGGCGGCGCGCAGATGATCCCGGTCGTTCTCGGCGAAGAGGCCTGGGAAAAGCTAAAGCGGCAGGCGATCTGATCTACGCTCCGGCCCCTTCGGTCACATACCGGATCGGGCCGTCCGAGCGCCCCTCCACGATCTGCGTCACGTAGGGGTTGCCCGCTTCCGCGATCCCCGCCGTCGGTCCGCCCCAGACGATCTTGCCATCATGCAGCATGTAGAGATCGTCATAGGCGTCGCGCGCCGAGGCCATGTCGCTGGTAATCGACAATACGGTCGCGCCGGTCTCGCGGATGCACTCGTCGATCAGGCGGTTGATGATCGCCGTGGTGATCGGATCCAGCCCCGCCGTCGGCTCATCGAACAGCAGCACCTTGGGGTCGCCCGCCATCGCCCGCGCGATCCCGACCCGCTTCTGCATCCCGCCGGACAGCTCCGCAGGAAACAGGTCTGCGGTCTCTTCCGGCAAATTGACCATCGCCAGTTTTCCCACCGCGATCTTTCGCGCCTCGTCCGGCGATATCCCGCGATCCTGCAACAGCCGGAAAGACACATTCTTCCAGACCGGCAGCCCATCGAACAACCCGCCTTGCTGAAACAATACCCCGACCGATTGCATGAGGCTCGTATGGTCGCGGCTCCCGGCCCGCTCCACCGTCCGACCGTCGATCTCGATGCGTCCGTTATCGGGCCGATAGATACCGGACAGGCATTTCATCAGGACGCTCTTGCCCGATGCCGCCGCGCCGATCAGCACGGATTTCCGGTTCGGGGCGATCTTCAGATCGATCCCATCCAGCACCTTTAAGGCACCGAAGGATTTCGTGAGGCCGGATACGGCGATCATCGCGTTCGCGGTCATCCGTTGGCGATCCGTTTACGGCGGTCTTTCATGCGCACATGCGCCTCCTGCGAGCCATCGTGGAACGAGCCGAACCACTTGTCCCACGGTACTTCCAGATTGCCGTAATTACACTCGAAATAGCGGTGATGCATCTGGTGGTGGAACGTCCCGAGCGCCAGCCGGTTCCTGTCCTTGACCACCAGCCCCTCGAACCCCGTATGCGACGTCGCCGCCGTCAGGGCCTGATGCTGCATGTGAAACAGGATATGGATCGGGCTGGCCGGAACGATGAAGTGGATCAGCACCGAAGAGAAGAACATCACATGCTCCACCGGATGCATCGACAATCCCGACCACGGCCCGACATTCACGTTCCGATGGTGCAGCGCATGGGCCAGCCGATAAAGTGGCGGCCAGTGCAGCGCGCGGTGTATCCAATAGAAGTGAAAGCTGATCCAGACCGGCGTCAGGAACAGGATCAGGGCGAAGGCCACCGGGTTCTCGCGCGGCAACAGCACGGGCGCATACCCGTTCCCCATCGCCCAGAACATCAGCACCTCGAACGCCGTCCAGCAGGTCACGCCGCTGGCCAGCGACCAGAACATGTTGTCCGCGACCTGACTGTCGAAGGTGAACACCCGCGCCTTCTTGGCCAACTCGCGCGGATCGAATTTCAGATGGTCGCCTTGCTTCTTGTGCCGATGGAACCACAGGTGCAGGCCCCCCGCCACCACCAGCATCAGCCCAATGTTCCGCAGCCAGATCGCCGCGATCCAGCCGGGGGCCAGCGTCGCGGTCGTCTCCAGCGACGGCTGGAACAAGGCCCAGCACAGTGTCGCGAGAACCGCGATAATGGCGTTCTCCGCCAGCGCAAACCACCGATCCCTCACCCAATGCACCATGCGCTTCGGCTCGGGTGGCCACGAGAAGAATGGCGAGACCGCTATCGGCAACTCGGGCGCATGGTTCCATTCACCGGGGCGGCCGGGGGGAGGGGTGGCGCTCATGCTCAGCCGTCCGAGGCCATCTTGCCTGCCTTGGCCCAGTGATCCTTGGCCACATCGGTCAGGATGATCGACACCGTGTCGGGCGTGCCTCCCGCCGTCTCGCAAAACGCATCCGTCAGCGCACTCACCAGAGCGCGTTTCTGCTCGGGCGTGCGCCCTTCGAACATCTCGACATGAATCATCGGCATGGCAGTCTCTCCCAATTCTTTCACCGAACCTGTCAGGAACCGCCCCCCGATGCACGTCGATTCTGGCAGAGCAAGGTAAGGACGGATTGACTTTTCCCCCCGAACGGCATGGCAATTGTCATTGGGGAACCGTACCCGAAGGAGCGCAGCCATGAAAACCTACGATCACTACATCGACGGCGCATGGGTCGCCCCGGCCTCCGGCGACTACTTCGACAGCGAGAACCCGTATACCGGCGAAGTCTGGGCGCGGGTCGCGCGGGGCAATGCCGAAGATGCCGACCGCGCCGTCCGCGCCGCAAAGGCCGCCTTCGACCATGGCGAATGGGCCGACATGCGCCCCACCCAGCGCGGCAAGCTGCTGGTCCGCCTTGCCGAGATCGTGGAACGCGAAGCCCAGCGCCTCGGCGAACTGGAGGTCCGCGATAACGGCAAGTTGATCGCAGAAATGGGCGCGCAGACGAAATATCTGGCCGAATGGTACCGCTATTTCGGCGGGCTTGCCGACAAGGTCGAGGGCGCGGTCCTGCCCTCCGACAAGCCCGGCATCTTCAATTTCACGCGCCATGAGCCGCTCGGCGTCATCGGGATGATTACCGCCTGGAACTCTCCGCTCCTGCTGCTGGCATGGAAGCTGGCCCCGGCGTTGGCGGCGGGTAATACGGCGGTCATCAAACCTTCCGAATACACCTCCGCCTCGTCCCTAGAATTCATGGAACTGGTCGAGGAGGCGGGTTTCCCCGACGGCGTCGTCAACTGCATCGCGGGTTTCGGCAAGGAAGTCGGCCAACCCCTCGTCGATCACCCCCATGTGGACAAGATCGCCTTCACCGGCTCGGATGTCGCGGGCCAGCGCATCTACGAGAGCGCCGCCCGCAAGATCATGCCGGTCACGCTCGAACTGGGGGGCAAATCGCCGAACATCGTCTTCGAGGATGCCGACTTCGAAGCGGCTGTGATGGGCGCGATTTCCGGCATCTTCGCCGCCACGGGCCAGACCTGCATTGCCGGATCGCGCCTGCTGGTCCAGCGACCGATCCACGATGCTTTCGTGAAGCGATTGATCGAGGTGGCAGGCGCGGCCACCATCGGCGATCCCATGTCCCCCGACACCCATGTCGGCCCCGTCACCACCCCCGCGCAATACGAGAAAATCCTCAGCTATATCGACGTCGCCAAGGAAGACGGCGCGACCCTCGCGATGGGCGGTAAACCCTACACGGGCGCGGGTGCGAAGGGCGAGCGGTTCGTGGAGCCGACCATCTTCACCGGCGTCTCCAACGACATGCGCATCGCGCAGGAGGAAGTGTTCGGCCCGGTCCTCTCCGTCATCCCCTTCGATACCGAGGAGGAGGCCATCGCCATCGGCAACGATATCGTCTTCGGCCTCGCCGCCGGAGTCTGGACCTCCGATATCGGGCGCGCTTTGCGCATGTCCGAAAAACTCAAGGCCGGAACCGTCTGGGTCAACACCTACCGCGCCGTCAGCTTCATGTCTCCCTTCGGCGGCTACAAACGCTCCGGTCAGGGCCGCGAGAGCGGGCAGGAGGCGATCAAGGAATTCCTCCAGACCAAATCCGTCTGGATCGCCCAGGAAACCACCGTCGCCAATCCGTTTATCATCCGTTGAACGGAGACGGCGCTTACAGATTTCGCCTCCCTCCCCGTTTACGGGGAGGGACCGAGGGTGGGGCGCGATCTTGCCGAAGGAAATGGAGTTCGAACTTATAGTCCGGATGCGCCTACGGCGCCCCCACCCCAGCCCTCCCCGCAAGCGGGGAGGGAGCCCAATCGTCCCATACGGAGAACCCCATGGCCGAAGAACACGACGCCAGCATGATGTCGAACCTCTACTGGTGGGGCATCCCGACGCTATTCCGCTGCCCGCATGACCCCCCCGAAGGCCAGGACATCGCCCTCGTCGGCGTCCCGCACTCTACCGGCAACGGCACCACCGAACGCGATCAGCATCTCGGCCCCCGCGCCCTGCGCCACGTCTCCGCCGTCCAGCGCAGGGTGCACGGGAAATTCCGCCTCGACCCGTGGGCCGCCGCCAGGATCGCCGATGTCGGCGACGTCCCCTTCCCCCGCGCCAATGACAACGAAGATTGCATCGCCCGGATCACCGAGTTCTACCAACGCATCGACGCGGCGGGCGCACGCCCCATCTCCATCGGCGGCGACCACTCCATCACCGGCGGCATCGTGCAGGCGCTTGGCTGCGGCAAGATCGCAGGCGGCGAGCCGGTCAGCTTCCTCCATCTCGACGCCCATACGGATGTCTTCACCAAGGTCGATCATTTCCTCGGAGCCGAGAAATCCGCTGCCCATTGGGGCGCCTATCTTGCGGATCAAGGCAAGGTGGACCCGAAGACTTCCATGCAGATCGGCCTGCGCGGCCATCCTCGCACTCTCGACTGGCTGGAGCCGTCCTACGAGTACGGCTACAACGTCGTCACCATGGCCGAATACCGGGAGCGCGGAGCCGCCGACGTGATCGCCCAGACGAAGGAGGTGCTGGCCGGACGCCCCGTCTACATCACCTTCGACCTCGACTGCCTCGACCCCTCCGTCGCTCCCGCAGTCTCCAACATCGAACCGGGCGAAAAGGGCTTCGACATCGACGAGGCCGTCGCACTCCTCCACGCCGTCCGGGGCATGAACATCATCGGTGGCGACGTCGTCTGCATGATGCCCACCAAAGACAGCCCCAACAACATCACCGCACAGGTCGCCGGAGCGATCATGTTCGAGATGATTTCCATGATCGCCGAAAGGATCGAGGCATGACCAAGATCGACTCCATCGAGTTCCACGTCCTCACCAGTGGCGAGGAGGCGCGGCCCCATTGGGTCAGTCTGTTCAAGGTGCCCCAAGCGAACGAGCTGCTGGTCAAGGTCCGTACCAGTGACGGCGTCGAAGGGTTCGGCCTCGCCACCCATTACGCCGATATCGCGACGGTCGTGCAGGTGGTCGAATCCGGGATCGGCGAGCAGATCATCGGCATGGACCCGCTCGCCCCGGAGCAGGTCTATCAGAAGATTTTCGGCCTCACCTCCAGCCGCCTCGCGACCGAAAAGAAATGGGCGCGCGACGCGATCATCCGGGTTTCCTCGGCAATCGATATCGCCTGTTGGGATATCGTCGGCAAGACCGCGAACATGCCGCTCTATCGCCTCTTCGGCGGCTATCGCAGCAAGGTGCCGTGCTACGTCACCTGCGCCTATTACCGCGACGGCAAGGACGATGCGGAGTTGCGCGCCGAGATGGAAATGCTGGTCGGACAGGGCCACCGCGCCTTCAAGGCCAAGGTCGGCGGTCTGTCGCTGGCCGAAGACATGGCCCGCATGGAAATCGTCCGCGACGCCATCGGCCCCGATGCCGACCTGATGATCGACGTGAACCGCGCATGGGATCTCAAAACCGCCATCGAGGGTGCGCGGGCGCTGGAGGCGTTGAACCCCGTCTGGCTGGAGGAACCCGTCCGCTGGGCCGATGACCGCCGCGAATTGAAACTGCTCAAACAGCGCACGTCGATTCCGCTATCGGGCGGCGAAAGCGAAATCACCAGCTACGGCTGCCGCGCCATGGTGGAGGAGGGCGGTATCGACATCCTGCAATTCGACTGCACGATGTTCGGCGGCTATACCGAGGGACGCAAGATGGCCGCCCTGTGCGAACTCAACCACATCGACGTCGCCCCGCACCACGACTGCTTCATTCATGCCCCCCTCGTGGCCAGCACGCCGGCGGGCCTGATCGTCGAATCCTTCACCGACCCCGAGCGCGATCCCTTGCAGGCCGAACTCTACGAGAACCCGCCAAAGATCGCGGAGGGTTGGTTGACGCTGAACGAGGAGCCGGGGATCGGTCTGACGCTGTCAGACGACGCCGTGAAAAAATTCGGGCGGCGCGTTGCCTGAAACTGTCATTCCCGCGACAGCGGGAATCTCTCTCCGTTGCAGCCAGATACCCACTTTCGCGGGCATGACAGGATGCGGGCACTCAATACCCGGTTGCCAGACACCCGAAGAAAACCTTCGTCACATCCTCGGCAACATCCCAACGCACCCGACTCCCATCGCGCACGAAATACGTATCCCCCGGCCCCAGATCGACCGCCACACCATTCGCAAGATCAGTCAACCGGCACATTCCCGACAGGATCGTCATCATCTCGTCGCCCTGTTCGGTGCATTCGAACACACCTTCGGTACAGTGCCAGATGCCGTACCGGGTCGGATGCCCCGGCCCGCCCGCATCGATCCGCCCAGAGGTCCGGGGATCACCCCGCACGATCCGATAGTCGCTCGCCGGATTGTCGAAAGGCCAGTCCTCCAGCCTTCCGACATCGTCTCCCGCTGCGTAGGTTCGCGTCATTCCCAACCGCCGACCGCTTTGACTTCCATGAACTCTTCCAAGCCCCAGCGACCGCCTTCGCGGCCATTGCCGGATGCCTTCATCCCGCCGAAGGGCGAACCGGATGCGCGGGCCTTGCCGTTCATGTCGACCATGCCGGTCCGCAGACGCCGCGCCACGCGCCGCGCCTTGTCCATATCCGTCGTCTGGACATAGTTGGTCAGGCCGTAGGCCGTGTCGTTGGCAATGGCGATGGCCTCTTCCTCGTCATCGAACGGCATCATCGACAGCACCGGCCCGAAGATTTCCTCCTGCGCGATCTGCATGTCGTTCTTCACATCGGCGAAGACGGTCGGGCGCACGAAATACCCCCGGTTCAGGCCATCCGGGCGACCGAGCCCCCCCGCGACCAGCTTCGCGCCCTCGTCGATGCCGACCTGGATCAGGCCCTGGATCTTGTCGAACTGTGCTTCGGAAACCACTGGTCCGATATGTTTCCCGCTTTCATGCGAGGAATTGACGCTCAGACCGTTGGCGAACTCGGTGGCCTGTTCCACCGCCTGATCGTAACGCGAGCGTTCCACCAGCATCCGGGTCGGCGCATTGCACGACTGGCCAGTGTTGTTCATGCAACGCATGACGCCCTGCGCCACGGCCTTCTCATGCGCATCGGCGAAGACGATGTTCGCACCCTTGCCGCCCAGTTCCAGCGACACGCGCTTCAGAGTGTCAGCGGCATTCTTCGAGATTATCACCCCCGCACGGGCCGAGCCGGTGAACGAGATCATCGCGACGTCGGGATGAGTGGAGAGCGTGGTGCCGACGCCGGGACCATCGCCGTTCACCAGATTGAACACGCCCGCCGGTGTCCCTGCCTCATGCATGATCTCGGCGAAGAGATGCGAGGAGAGCGGTGCGATCTCCGACGGTTTCAGCACCATCGTACAACCGCTGAGCAGCGCGGGCAGGACTTTCAGCACCACCTGATTCATCGGCCAGTTCCAGGGCGTGATGAGGCCGCAGACACCGATAGGCTCATAGAGAATGCGCGTATCGGGCGCATCCTCGCGCAGCGCATGGTCGAAATCGAATTCCTTCGCGGCACGGATAAACGCCGCGATGTGGCCGGTGCCGGTCGGGGCCTGCTGCACATTTGCCATGTCGATGGGCGCACCCATCTCCAGCGAGATGGCCTTTGCCATATCTTCCTTGCGGCTCTCGTAGACGGCCTGAATCTTCTCGGCCAGTGCGATCCGCTCGGCAACGGGCGTCATCGACCAACCGGGAAAAGCCGCCTTTGCAGCGGCTACGGCGGCATTCGTGTCTGCCTCGCCGCCCAGTGAAATCACCGCACAGGCTTCCTCAACCGACGGGTCGATCACCTCGAAATCCGTGCCAGCCTTGGGTGCATTCCATGCACCGTCGATATAGAATTCACGCTTGTCGAGCATTGCCGGTCTCCTGTGGTCGAAAGTCAGATCATCCGAGTTCTGCAATGGGATGGTGCGAGCGCATTGTCCAGCCCCTATCGCCTCGATTTACCGGCATTGCGCCGATCGGCCTGCACGCCTAGACACGCGCGATGACGAGCCTGCGTTTCCTTCGTACGAATCTGTCGTGGCTTGGAGCGGGGCTGCTCCTCACGCTCGCGTCCAGCTTTGGGCAGACCTTCTTCATTTCGCTGATGGGCGGCCATTATCGCGAGGAACTGGGCCTCAGCCATGGAGAGTTCGGTGGAATCTACATGGCCGGGACGCTGCTGTCTGCCATCACGCTCATCTATGCGGGGGGAATCGCCGATCGCCTGAGCGCGCGCAAACTCGGGGCGCTGGTCATGGTCGGGCTGGCAGGCGCATGTCTCTTCATGTCGCAGGTCTCCAGCGCCGCCATGCTCTTCGTCGCGATCTACCTGCTGCGCTTTCTGGGGCAGGGGATGCTGTCCCATCTTGAAGTCACCGCCATTGCCCGCTGGTATTCGGCCACGCGCGGCAAGGCGCTGGCCATCGCCTCATGGGGGCATCCTCTGGGCGAAGGCATCCTGCCCGCCACGGTCGCGCTGATGCTGACGATGATGCATTGGCGCAGCGTATGGATGACGATGGCCGCAGTCCTGTTTCTCGTCCTCGTACCCGTCTACGTCCTTACCCTGCGCGAGGAACGCCAGCCGCAGGGGTCCGAGACTGCGCCCAGCCTTCTGACCGGCCTGCGCGGCAAGCATTGGACTCGCCCGGAAGTCCTGCGCCACCCGCTGTTCTGGTGGCTGATCCCCGTCCTGATGGGATCGCCCCTGATCGGCACGGCAGTGCTTTTCCACCAAGCCCATATCGCCGAGATCAAAGGCTGGACGCTCGCGCAGCTGACCGCCGGGTTCCCGGTCTATGCGGGCCTGTCGATTACCACCTCGCTGGTCTTCGGCGCACTGGTCGATCGCTTCACCGCCTGCCGCATCCTGCCGCTCTACCTCGTGCCGCTCGGAATCGGGATCGTCGTCCTGGGTCTGTTCGATGCGCCATGGGTCGCCTTCGTGGCGCTTGGTTCCATCGGCATGACGGCGGGGGCGGGCATGGCCACGGTCGGGGCGATGTGGGCCGAGCTTTACGGAACGAAGCATCTCGGCTCGATCCGTGCGCTCTCGGTCGCCGCGATGGTCTTTTCCAGTGCATTGGGACCGGGACTGACCGGGATCCTCATCGATCTGGGTGTGGGGTTCGAGGTGCAATGCGTCTGGATGGGGCTCTACTGTCTCGCCATGTCGCCCGTCATCGTCTGGCTCATGCGCCGCGAGGATGCCATCGCCGCTCCTGCCTAACTTTCCGGTAAGTCCAGCCCCATCTCCGCATACCGCTCGCCATCGTCCAGCCAGCGCGGATCGACCTTGACGTGCAGGAACAGGTGTACGGGATGCCCCATCATCTCGGACAGTTCTTTCCGCGAATCCTGTCCCACGGATTTCAGAGTCTGCCCACCCTTGCCCAGTACGATGGGGCGATGCCCTTCCTTGGCGATGTAGACTGTCTGCTCGATCTTGACCGAGCCGTCCTTGCGGTCCTCCCAGGAATCCGTACCGACCGTCAGTTGATAGGGCAGTTCCTGATGCAGCCGCAGCATCAGCTTTTCGCGCGTCATCTCGGCGGCGATGGAGCGCATGGTGGCATCCCCGATCTGGTCCTCGGGGTAGAGCCACGGCCCCTCGGGCATCAGGTCGCGCAGCCATTCGACCATATCGTCCAAACCATCGTTGCGCGTGGCGGAGACATAGAAGATGCGGTCGAAATCATGCAGCCCGGTGATTTCCGTCGTCAGGGTCAACAGGCTGTCATGACGTACCTTGTCGATCTTGTTCACGGCGATGGCAATGGGTTTGTCCGGCGAGACCTGATGCTTGTATTGCTCGACGATCCGTTTGACGCCTCCGTTCAGACCCTTCTGCGCATCGATCAACAGGACGACCGCATCCGCCTCTCCCGCACCCGCCCATGCCGCCGAAACCATTGCCCGGTCCAACCGCCGTTTCGGCGCGAAGAGGCCGGGCGTATCGACGAAGATCATCTGATCCGCCTCGACGTTCAACACCCCGCGTATGCGTCCGCGCGTCGTCTGAACCTTATGCGTCACGATGGAGAGCTTGGCTCCGACCAGCGCATTCAGCATCGTCGATTTGCCGGCATTCGGCTCCCCGATCAGAGCGACGAAGCCCGCGCGTGTCCCGGTCATGCTTATTCTCCTGCCTCGTATTGCCTGCAATCCCGACCTGCGATCAGGGTCGGGTCCAGGAATGCGTAAACCGCTTCTCTTGCGCAACGTAGCTGCATCGTCATCGTCTCGTCACCTTCGACCGTCACCGGCCCCACGCTGAGCGCGTGGCCGAGCAACGGAAAGACGTAGCGTTCCAGTCCAGAGAACCGGACTTCGAGGGCCTCGGCCCATTCGACGGGCGTAAAGGGGTCGAGCGTGCCGGACAACACGAGCACCGGCACCGGAACCATTTGCGCATGGTCATCGAGAAAAGCGTTCTCACGTTGGCGCGTCCCTCGCCAAAGACGCTGGAATTCGAGTTCCCTGACGGCATTTTCGCTATTCCGGGCATAGCGCGTGGGCTTGGCGATCGTCTGGAAATCGCTCGGATCGAACGTATCGGCATAGGCCTGTAGCATGAGCGGAAGGCTTTGCTCTGCGAATTCGGTATTCGCGGACAGATCCGCACTCATCCAACCCATGGCACGCAGACGACTCGTCTCCAACATGCGCAGCGTCGTCTTCGCGATGGCCAACCCGTCGGGGTAGGCTCCGAGTTGTGCCAGATAATCCAGAATGTCCGCGCCGGTAAACGTCCATTTCTCATTGTCGCGGATGTAGAGTGCAAGCGGTTCCTCATCGAAACGAGCGGCCCAATCGGACAGTGTTCGCGCAGTTCCGCGTGCGATGGCGGGGCATCGTTTCTGCTCGAAGCATTGTATGTCGAGTGCTTCGAGAAACCTGTCCCGTGCCGTGATCTCGTCTTCGATTCCTGACAACCCCGGTACGGAAACCGAATCGAGTATCGCGAAATCGAGCCAGCGCGGTGCTTGAGCCAGGAGATGCAACGCCGCCTCGGTTCCGTATGAGATGCCATAGACACCTGCTCGCACGATACCGAGCGCGCCAAGCATCGCATCGATATCCTCCGCGATTTCGAGCGACGTGAAATGCGCAGGATCGGGACCATCGCGCTGGAAACGCTCGATACAGCTCTCGAGCACGTCCTGGGACTTCGGGCCTCCGAAATCATCCTTCCAGATCAACGCCCCGAAATCGCACTCCATACGAGGCAGGGTACCCAGCGTCCCACGCGGATTGAAGACGATGATCTTCCGGTCGGAAAACGGCATCAGCAAATCGTCGAACAAGCCATCTTCCGATACCGGCGCTTCGCCGGGACCGCCGGGAATGTAGACGACCGTCCCTACGCTCTTCTCCTGAATCGGTGTCAGGACAGCGATGTCGAAGGCGATCCCGGTTCCTTCGTCGTCTCGGAAGAACCGGCTACAGGCCGCGATATGAGTGGAAGGTGCCTCTGCGTACGGACAGTCCTGATCTTTCAGAACCGCGCCTTGGGCGCTCCCGGCCCAGAGCAGCAAACCGGCAAGGAGCCATCCTCTCACGCGCGGCCCTCGATCGTATCGAGCAGCAACTTCGCGCTTTCGCGTTCTCCTGCGCGTTTGGAGGCGGCCACTGCCTGCGCCGTCTTGCCGTCATCCAGCGTGACGCGCACCGTGAAGCGGGGGGCATGATCCGGGCCGTCCTGCGCGATGGTCTCGTAGAACGGCAACGCTCGTCCCCGTGCCTGCGCCCATTCCTGCAGGGCGGTCTTCGGATCGATGGGCGCGTCGGTCTGCGCGTCGAACAGATGCGCCCAGTGGTGCAGGATGAAACTGCGTGATGCCTCCATACCGGCGTCCAGATAGATCGCGGCGATTACCGCCTCCATGACGTTGGCAAGGAGGGCAGGTTTCCGTCGTCCGCCACTATGCGCTTCCGCCTTTGCCATGACCATGTGATCGCCCAGCCCGATCCTTTCGGCAATCGCAGCACAGGTTTCGCGGCTGACGAGGGCGTTGAGACGCGGGGCAAGCTGGCCTTCGTTTTCTTCTGGATGCCTCTCGACGAGTGCTTCTGCGATTGCAAGTCCGAGAACCCGATCGCCGAGAAACTCAAGCCGCTCGTTCGAGGCCGTCGATTTCTGGCTTGCATGGGTGAGGGCTTCGTACAGCAGGGCATGGTTCGCGAAACGAAAGCCGAGCGCGGCTTCGATGACGTCAGGCGATGCGTGCCGTCGCGGCATTGTCCGTCAGTCGATCCACTGAAGGAAACGGTCGAAACGCCATCTCCAGAACGTCAGCGGATTGCCCTCCGAAGAGAGGAAGATGATTTCCGCACGTCCGATAAGATCCTCGAAGGGAACGGAACCGATCTTGCGACTATCACTCGAATTATCGCGGTTGTCGCCCATGAAGAAATAATGCCCTTCGGGCACGACGTATTTACGGGTATTGTCGTTGTTCGTGCGGTTCTGATCCGTGTTCAGGACCAGATGCTCGACGCCATTCGGCAGGGTTTCGATATACTGTTCCTTGACGCAGACGCGCATTCCCTCGACGACCTTACGTTCCGAGCAGAGCTGGCTGCTGATCCGGGCGCTGCTGATCGGCTCCACGAAATCCTCGATCCGCTTCAGGGTGACAGGCGTGCCGTTGATGTTCACGACGCCTTCGATGACCTGGATCGTATCTCCCGGCAGGCCCATCAGCCGTTTGATATAATCCTTGTTACCGTCCCGCCGATTCTTGAAGACGATCACGTCGCCGCGTTCCGGTTCCGCCGACCAGATACGGCCCTCGAACAACGGCGGGCTGAATGGAATCGAATGACGCGAGTAGCCATAGGCGTATTTCGACACGAACAGATAATCCCCGATCAACAGCGTCGATTTCATCGAGCTGGACGGAATGCTGAACGGCTGAAAGAAGAAGATGCGGAAAACGAGGGCGATCAGGAGCGCGTAGATCACGGTCCTGACGAGTTCGCCTATGCTTTCCGAATCGTCACCCGCGTCAGACTTTGCCATGGACCATCCTTAACTGGGCCAACCGCAAAGCCCTCACTGCAGTGCGGGATAAAGCGGATGCACTCTCCACTTGTCAAGAACGGACGCAGGACACGGCATACGAATTCAGTCGACGAAGGCCCGTTCTACAACGAACTGACCCGGACTGCTGTTCGATCCTTCGATCAGCCCCGCTTCCTCGCAGATTACCTTCACGTCCTTCAGCATGGCCATCGAGCCGCAGATCATCACCCGATCGGTCTCCGGATTCAGCGGCGGGACACCGAGGTCGTCGAACAGCTTTCCGCTTTCGATCAACGTCGTAATCCGACCCATCCGATCGGTATTCTCGCGCGTGGTCGTGGCATAATGCACCAGTTGCGCGGTCGCTTCCTCGCCCACGAGCGGATCGTCGCGCGTCGTGGCGACCAGATCGCGACCGTAATCGAGTTCGGCGGCATCCCGGCAGGTATGGACCAGGATGACCTGTTTGAATCGCTCATAGGTTTCGGGGTCGCGGATGACCGACGCAAACGGCGCAATCCCGGTACCGGTGGAAAATAGATAAAGCCGCTCACCTTCGAACAACGCATCGTGCACGAGCGTACCGACGGGCTTCTTGCGCATCAGGACGGTATCACCGGGCTGAACCTTTTGCAGATGCTCGGTCAACGGCCCGTCCGGCACCTTGATCGAGTAGAACTCCAGTTCCTCGTCCCATGCGGGGCTGGCGATGGAATAGGCGCGAAAGACCGGGCGCTCGGCATTCGGCAATCCGATCATCACGAACTCGCCCGAGCGAAAGCGAAAGCTGGCCGGTCGCGTCATGCGAAAGGCGAACAGCCGGTCGGTATAATGCCGAACGGACAGCACTTTTTCCGCGAAGACACCGGAGGGAATCGGAAACTCGCCCGTGCTGTGTCCGGCTTCTGCGATCTCGCTCATGGTATTCCCCGGCTTCGACTGAATAGGCGTCTCATATCATTTGTGCCGTGCCGAACATCAAGACACAATGGAAAGCGATGCGGCTCTCGGGGAACCGTAGCCTGCCATCACACCGATATGCGGGCCATCATGTGCCGGTTCCGTCCGGTCATGGTCCAGATGGATGCAGGCAACCGAAAAAGAGGAATGACGACGCGCATGAAAGACAAGGGGGAAAGCGGCTTCGTAGCCGGTATCGACGTCGGCGGCACCTTCACCGATCTCGTACTGGTGGATTCCGACACGCGCACCGTACGACTGGCAAAGACTCCCACGACACCCGAGAATCAGTCCTTCGGCGTGATGCAGGCACTTGCGGATGCCGAGGCCGATCTCCCGTCGTTGGCCCTCATCGTCCACGGCACGACCACGACGACCAATGCCGTGTTGGAACGCAAGTTGGCCCGCACGGGGCTCGTCACCACGAAGGGCTTCCGCGACGTACTCGAACTCGGCCGGCGGACCCGTCCTGCGCCCTACGGGATGAAAGGGGTCTTCCGCCCCGTCATCCCCCGCGACCTGCGCCTCGAAGTTCCCGAACGCATGGATGCCGAGGGCGTGGTCGTAGTTCCGCTGGACGAGACCGCCACCCGCGAGAGCGTCGCAGCTCTGATCGCGGCAGGATGCGAATCCCTCGTCATCCATTTCCTCCATTCCTATGCCAATCCGGTCCATGAACTGCGCGCCGCCGAGATTGCCCGAGAACTTTGGCCCAATGACAATATCACCATCGGCCATACCCTGCTCGCCGAGAGCCGCGAATTCGAACGCGGCGTGACGGCGGCGGTGAATGCCTCGGTTCGACCGCTCCTTACCCGATACATGGACCGCCTGCGCAACGAATTGGCGGAAGGCGGCTATACGAACGATCTGCTGATCGTGAACGGCAACGGTGGCATGGTCTCGTCGCAATTCGTGGCGGCGGAGGCAGCGAAGACCGTCATGTCCGGCCCCGCCTCCGGCGTCATGGCCGCCGCCTATACGGGGCGCAGGGCAGGGGAACCGAATCTCATCACCTACGATATGGGCGGCACCTCCACCGATGTCTCGCTCATTCGCGATGCGACTCCGGCTGTCTCCAGCGAGATCGAGGTCGAATACGCCATGCCCATCCACCTGCCGATGGTGGATGTGCGCACGGTCGGCGCTGGAGGCGGCTCCATCGCGACGGTGAACGATGCCGGATTGCTGGAAGTCGGCCCCGAATCGGCGGGGGCCATGCCGGGGCCGATCTGCTACGGGCGCGGCGGGCAACAGCCCACCATCTCCGATGCAAACCTCTTGCTTGGGCGATTGAACCCCGCGACCCTGTTCTCTGTCGACTCGCCCGTATCGATGCAGACCGTCCGCGATATCTTCGTTGCCAAGATCGGCGATCCTCTGGGTCTCGACGCCGAGGAGGCAGCGGCGGCCGTCATCCGCGTCGCCAATGCGCGCATGGCCGGGGCGACGCGGATGGTGTCGGTATCCCTTGGCATCGACCCTCGCGATTTCGCGCTGTTCGCCTTCGGTGGGGCCGGGCCGCTCCATGCCGTCGCCATCGCTCGCGAACTCGGTATTCCGCGCGTCCTGATCCCCGGCAGGCCGGGGATCACGAATGCACTGGGTTGCGTCGTCGCCGACCTGCGCCATGATTTCGTGCGGACCCTCAACCGCCCTGTCGCCACGCTCGACATGGCGGAGGTTCACGCGGTTCTCGCCGACCAGACGGCAGAGGGCCACGCTTTGATCCGGAAGGAGAGCGTCACGACCGACCGCATCGACACGCATTACAGCGCAGACATGCAGTTCGTCGGCCAGACCCATCTCTTGCGCGTTCCGCTCCCCGGCCCCGATATCGACCGTGAAACCCTGCAAGCCCTGTTCGACACCGTCTATTTCGACCGCTTTCGCGTCCGCCTTCCCGAAATCCGCGCGAACCTCGTGAATCTGAACACTTCCGTCGTCGGTGTCCGCCCGGAGATCGATCTCTCCGTCCTCATCGACGTTTCCCTGCGCAAGGCAACATTGGACGAGGCCCGTACCGAAATCCGCCGCGTACACTACGATTCAGGATGGCACGATACGCCCGTCTATCGCCGCGAGTACCTTCCTGCGAATATGCCTTTGACCGGCCCCGCCATCATCGAGCAGATGGACACCACGATCATCATCGAGCCCGGTGATCGCGTCTCGCAGGATCGTGACGGCAATTTGATCGTGGAGGTCGCATGATGATCGATCCCATCACCCTTTCCGTCATCGGCTCAGGCTTGCAACAGGTCTGTGACGAAATGGACCTGACGTTCTCGCGCGCGGCCTTCTCGCCGGTGATCGCCGAGGCAGACGATCGCTCGGACGGCATCTACGCTGCCGAGGACGGCGCGCTGATCGCACAGGGAGCGGGGGGCCTGCCGGTCTTCGTCGGAACCATGCAGTTCTCGACCCGTAGCCTGATCGAACGGATCGCATCGGGCGAAACCCTGGCCCCCGAGCCAGAAGATATCTACATCGTGAACGACCCCTATCTCGGCGGCACGCATTTGATGGATGTGCGTTTTGCAAAACCGGTCTATCGGAATGGCGAAATCTTCTGCTGGCTGTCCAATACCGGCCATTGGCCCGATATCGGCGGCTCCGTCCCCGGTGGTTTCTCGGCCTCCGCGACGGCGGTGGAGCAGGAGGGTTTGCGCCTGCCCCCCGTGAAACTGTTCAAGCGCGGCGTAATGGACCCGGAAATCTATGCCATCATCTGCTCGAATATCCGGGTAGCCGAACAGCGGATCGGTGACGTCAAGGCGCAGGCGAGTGCGTTGCAGGTCGGAGAGGAACGTCTCGGCCAACTTCTCGACCGCTACGGGGACGGCACGGTGCGTGCTGCCATCGCCGAATTGCGAGAGCGGGCGGCTCAACAGATGCGGAGCCGGATCGACGAGATCCCGGATGGAATCTATACCAGCCAGGCCATCGTGGATTCCGACGGTGTCGTGAACGAACCGTTGGAGATCAATCTTTCGATCACCAAGGCCGATGACGGTCTGACATTCGATTTCGCCGGATCCAGCCCACCGTGTCAGGGTCCGATGAACTCGGTGCTGGCAACGACCCTGTCCTCCGTCTACCTCGCCATGCGCCATATCTTTCCCGACGTGCCGATGAGTGCGGGCGCATTCGAACCGCTGACGGTCATCACGCCTGCGGGCACCTTCCTCGACGCCCATTATCCGCGCCCCGTATCGGGCTGTGCTGCGGAGGTCAGCCAGCGTATCGCCGAAGCCGTCTTCGCCGCCCTCGTCGGCCCACTGCCCGATCGCGTGACGGCGGCTCCGGCGGGAACATCGGGAAATTTTGGCCTCGGCGGCTATGATCCGGCGAAGGAACGCAGTTATGTGATGTATCAACTTTCGGGCGGTGGCTATGGCGGCAATGCCGACCATGACGGCCTGTCCAACGGATGCTCGACCATCGGTATCTCGAAAGCGCCGCCCGTGGAGATCATGGAACAGCAATTTCCCGTCCTCTACCGCCGCTACGCCTTGCGCGAAGGCTCCGGTGGGGCAGGGCAGCACCGGGGCGGATTTGGCCTCGAATACGAGCTGGAGTTGCGACGCGGCGAAGCCCGCGCTTCCTTCGTCATGGATCACGGGCGGGTTGGGCCGCAAGGGGCGCTCGGCGGCTTGGACGGCGCGCCCAACGAAGTCACGGTCTGGCGCGACGGCGTGGCCTATACGCCAGAACATCTGTCGAAGGAGCAGGATATTGCTTTGAAAGCCGGAGATCGCGTCGAGGTCAAGACACCGGGCGGTGGCGGCTATGGTGATCCCGGTCTGCGCGATCCGGCGGCACAGGCGGAGGATGAGCGGCTGGGATATTATCGGAAGTAGAAAATCGCGTCGTCATGGCGACGTTTCAGATGATCGCTTTCTCCAGGAACGCTGTCCCCGCTCTCACCCGCTCGATCCCCAATGCGCTCATGTCGAGACTTCGATATTCGCCATGGGCGATCAGTTCCGAGACGGCGCGCCCCATGGCGGGGGATTGCTGAAAGCCGTGGCCGGAGAAGCCGTTCACGAAGACGAAGTTGCCCACCTCGGGGTCACGCCCGACAATGGCGTTCTGATCCAGCGTGTTGAAGGCGTAGTGCCCCGCCCATTCGTTGATGACCTTGATACGCTCGAAGGCCGGGATGCGGTTGGCGAGGGTGGGCCACACTTTTTCTTCCCAGAGATCGTGATCCATCTCGAAATCGTCGAAGGGGGCGGCGGGGTCTTGCTCCGGCGGGCAACCGGCGAGGTAATTGTTGCCATCCGTTCTGACATGCACGCCGATGGGATCGATGGTCAGCGGCAGGTCGCGGTCGAGTGGTTCCTCGGCGCTGAAAATCCATGTGAAGCGTTTGCGCGGCTCGACTGGCACGTCCAGCCCTGCCATCTTCGCCGTCACGGAGGCGTAGGGACCGGAGGCATTGACCAGCGTATCGCAGGCAATCGTCTCGCCCGATTTGAGCGTGACCCCCGTGATCCGGTCGCCGTCGCGGTTGATCGCCACGACCTCGTTGGTGACGTATTCAGCACCGTTCTGCCGCGCTTTCCTGCGCCACCATTCGAACATGCTGGAGCCGTCGAAATAGCCCTCGTTCACGAGGTTATGGTTCGCGCAGAGGATGCCGTCGAGATTGTAGAAGGGGTATGCCTCCATGATCTCATCCGGTGTCCAGGTGCGCGTTCCGGCCCCGAACGCCTCCTGCACCGCCTGCATCTCGCGCATGGTCTGTGCCATCGCTTCGGTATCGGCCATGTACATGTAGCCGTAGGATTGCAGACGCACATCGGGCGCTTCGGGGTCTTTCATGCGCTCGCGGAACGATTTGATGAATTCCGCCCCGAACTGCGAAATCCGCACGTTGAGCTCGTTCGAGAATTGCTGCCGAATGCACGAATTGGTCCGCGAGGTCGAGGCGAACTCGTATGTCGGGTCGCGCTCGACCACGAGGATGCGCCCGTTGAAATCGGCATTGTCCGTCAGCCACCACGCGCAGGACGATCCGATCATCGCCCCCCCGATGATGACGACGTCGTAGGAGGAATGGGTCGAGGTCATCGGCTCGTCCTAGCTATAGGGGTCCATCGCGTCACGAAGGCCATCGCCGAGGAAGTTGAAGGCGAGGACCACGAGGATCACGGGGACCATCGCGCTCGCTACCCAAGGATAGAACTCGATCACGGTCAAGTCCTGTGCATCGTTGAGCATGACACCCCAACTGACCGCCGGGGGGCGCAGGCCAAGGCCGAGGAAGCTGAGCGCCGTTTCGCCGAGGATCATCGCCGGGATCGAGAGCGAGGCGCTGACGACGATGTGCGACATGAAATTCGGAATCAGATGGGTGCGGATAATGCGGGTCGGGCTGGCCCCGATCAACTCCGCCGCGCGCACGAATTCCTCCTCGCGCAGAGACAAGAGCTTCGAGCGCACCGCCCGCGCCAACCCCGGCCAGTCCAGCAGTCCGAGGATGATCGAGATCATCAGGAACACTGAGACCGGCGACCATTGCGGCGGCACCGCCGCCGACAGCGCCAGCCAGATCGGCAATTCAGGCAAGCTGCGGATCACCTCGATCATCCGCTGCACGACGGAGTCGACCCAGCCCCCGAAATACCCGGCCATGCCGCCCAACGTCACGCCGATCAGCAGCGAAATCGCAATCCCGATCAGCCCCACGGTCAGCGACACCCGCATCCCGTAGACCAGCCGCGTGAACACGTCCCGGCCAAGCCTGTCCGCCCCTAACAGGAACAATGTCCCGCCCTCAGGCGGACAGACGAGATGGAAGCGGCCTTCGATCAGCCCCCAGAAGCGATACGGCTCTCCTAGGCACAGGAAACGGATCGGCTGTCGGATCGTACGGTCTTCCTCGTATTTCCATTGGAAATTTTCGAGATCGGGCGTGGCCACGGTCGGGTAGACGAATGGCGCGACGAGCGATCCATCGTGAAAGATGTGCACGCTCTGGGGCGGGGCATAGAGATGTTCCGCATCGCGCTGGTTTGCGCCATAGGGCGCGATCACCTCGACGAAGGGAATGCACAGATACAGCAATGCGAGGAACAGTGCCGAGATGACGGCCAGCCTGTGTCGCAGGAACCGCCGCCGGATCAGCTTGCCCGTCGGCATGTCCAGATCGGGCCGCGCTCCGCCGGTATCGATCGGTTCGTCGTAGGACTCCGAACTCACATACCGCTCGTTCGGATCGATGGGCGAGGGCGCGCGGCCCCCCTGCGTCGGATCGGTGCCTTTCATCGTCCGCGCCCTCCGAACCGGATACGCGGATCGAGAATCGCGAGCAGAATATCCGAAATCAGCATTCCGGCCAGAGTAAGCACCGACACGAACAGCAGGATGAATCCCGCGAGATAATGATCCTGCGACCGCAACGCCGCCAGCAGGGCCGGGCCGAGGGTCGGCAGGCTGAGCACTACCGATACCAGCACCGATCCGCTGACCAGCGATGGCAGCAGATTCCCGATATCGGCGACGAAGGGATTCAGTGCTGCCCGAAGCGGATACTTCACCACCTGCTTCACCGGCCCGACTCCCTTGGCCTTTGCTGTAGTCACGTAGGGCTTGCCCAGTTCATCGAGCAGGTTCGCGCGCAATCGCCGGATCATCGATGCGGTCCCCGCCGTCCCGATCACGATGGTCGGGACGATGAGATGCGCGAGAATGGACTTGAACTTTTCCCAGGAGAACGGGGCCCCCTCGAATTGCTCGTCCATCAACCCGCCGATGGGCAGGCCGAGATACCGTTGGCCGTAATAGAGCAGGATCAGCGCCAGCAGGAAGTTGGGTGTCGCCAGCCCGAGATAGCCGACGAAGGCCACGACGTAATCCGTGATCCCGCCTGCCCGCACGGCGGCCAGCGTCCCCAGTGGCAGGGATACTGCGTAGATGAACAGCATCGCTGCCAAATTGACGAGAACCGTCAGCCACAGCGTCTCACCCAGTACTTCCGAGACCGGCTGATCGAATTCGAACGACCAACCCCAATCGCCCTGAAGAAGACCCGAATATCCGTCCGGCCCCGGAACCGCGCCGAGCCAGATCAGATATTGCTTCCAGAGCGGCTCATCGAGGGAATACTGCGCGCGAAGGAACTCGGCCTTGGCGACGCTCGCGGCTTCGCCCTGGGCCTGCAGTTCCGCGATCTGGTTCGACAGGAAGTCGCCGGGGGGAAGATTGATGATGTAGAATACGAGCGCGGATACGACCGTGAGGGTGATGAGCATCGTCACGATGCGGTTTGCAAGGTAGCGGATCATTGCGCACAGGACGCGAAGGTTGCGGACCGATGACTCACTTCAGCGCCGCCGTCTTATCGGGCTCATCGTCGAACCAGAATTCATCCATGCGATGTACGCCGAATTGCGCCCCCGGTTCCCAGGCATACAATCCCTTCTCCGGCACGTTGCGCAAGCGTCCCGATACCACCACAGGCTGCGGAGCCTGAGCGACGATTCCGATGATGAACTGCTCGTCGGCATGGATTTTCAGCATCCGCTGCCATGCCTGCTTCTTCGTGATCGGCAGACCGTCGACCAGCCAACCCGTCCGCCAACCATCGTACAGGTCCAGCAATTCCTCAGCCGCCTTTCGGTCGGGTCTTGCCCCCATCGCGCCCATGGACTGGAAATGCTGGCCCCATTTCGGCCAGATCAGCGTCGATTGCCGTGTCGGAGCCAGTTCTTCGGGAGAGAGGTCCGGCGTCGGAACGCCCAGATCCCATCCGGTCCAGACGGTCATCATCGTCTGTCCGGAATAGGATCGGTTGCGAAGGATATCGCGATCGGAGGGGCGCGCGAGCAACCGCACCCCGATCTCCCGCCATGTCTCGGTAATCAGCTCCAGCGCATCCACTTCCTCGGATCGTTCACCTGCCGTCTCCACGATGATTTCCAGCGGGCGACCATCGGGCAGCAGCCGCGTACCGTCGCCGCGCCGCTCGGTCAGGCCGATGCCGTCCAATAAGGCATTCGCGGCATCGGGATCGTATCGCGAGAAAGCGAGGGAATTGGAGGCATCGAAAAGCGGGCTGCCTTCCAAAGCCGAATTGCCAACTTCCTTGGCCAATCCGAAATAGAGCGTCCGGTTGATGATCCGCCGGTCGATGCCGTGCGACAGCGCACGACGGAAATCGCGATCCTGCAAGACATCGCGCCAGACGGGATCGTGGTAGTTCAGATTCGGATAGAGCGCGATGTGCGACGATGCCCCCGTCGGCCAGAGCCGCGTGTCGTAGCCCTGCCTGCTCTCACCCCGTTTCAGCAGCGGCACACCCGAGAACCCCAGCCCCTTTGCCAGAAGATCGACCTCACCCACCATCGCCTTGGCCGAGAACAGGCTCGACGCGGCCACCCGCATATCGACCGTATCGATATAGGGAAGCTGCAGGCCATAGCTGTCGAAGCGATGGTAATAGGGATTGCGGACCATCGTGAAGTGCTGGCCCTTCTTTCCGGTCGTATTCACCCAGGGTTGAAGGGTCGGCATCTCCGGGTTGTCGTTCTTGTAGAGATTGTCGAACCGATTATGAAGCTGGGCCCAATTGCGCATCTTCTTTTTCTGGATCAACGGCTGGAGCGTTTCGACATCGGTGTATCTGGCATGGAAACCACGCAGATAATGCGCGGGCCGATAGATGAAAGGCGGGCGTGCAGCAGCTAGGTTCGCCAGAAAATCCGGGTTTTTCCCACCCCATGCGAAGCGGATAGTCGTTTGATCGAGTATCGTCACGACGGGTGGTTCGTCGTCCACGATCATGAAGCTGGGCGGCCCTGTAGGGCTGAGATCGGGATCGTTCGCCACGTCCTCCCACCAATACCGGAAGTCTTCGGTCGTGAAGGGATGCCCGTCCGACCAACGGTGCCCCTTGCGTAGCGTGAGGGTGAAGACCCGGTCGTCCTCGACTTCGACATCCTTCAGCAGATCGGGATGCAGGTCATAACCTTCGTCATAGCCGACGAGCCGCGCATAGCCCCACACGACCATGTAGCGAATATCCTTCGACTTCGCGATCAGGGTATGCAGCGTGCCACCATGACGACCCGGCTGACGGTCCTTCGCCTCCAGTTCGACGATCAACGGTTCGCTTGGCGCACGGCTCTCTATCGGGGGCAGATCGCCTACCTCGACACGTGGCACCAGAGAGGGTGTCTCCGTCGGCGAGAACGCCATGGCCGGTGTCGCGAACATGATACCTGCAAAGGCGACGAGGCGCAGTATCGAGAGTTTCATGCTTCCATCCGAACGAAATGACGCGCATCGACTTCGCGCAGGGGCAGGGGATTGCGGCGGTCATAGCGATAGGGTTCGGGCCATGCTTCGGGTTTGGCTCCGGCCCCGAGGGAAATCGCGTTCAGGTCCAGCCGATGATCGGGGTGAGGATCGGGGGCGGCGGCCATCAGGGCCTTCGTATAGGGATGGGCCGGGGCCTCGAACAACACTCTGGCCGGTGCCTGCTCTACCACCGCCCCCCGGCACATCACGGCGATCTCGTCGGCCAGATGCGACACGACGGCGAGATCATGCGAAATGAAGAGGTAACTCAGCCCGAATTCCTCGCGTAGATCGTCGAGCAGGTCGAGTACCTGAGCTTGCACCGACACGTCGAGTGCGGAAGTCGGCTCGTCGCAGATCAGCAGCTTCGGTTCCAGCGCCAATGCGCGGGCAATGGCGATCCGCTGGCGTTGTCCGCCGGAGAACGCATGGGGATACCGGCTGAGATGCTCCGGTGCCAGACCGACCCGCTGCATCATCGCGACGCTTCGGTCGCGCATGTCGCTCCGGTCGCAGAAGTCGTGGACCTTCAATGGCTCGGCGAGGATATCCTGTATCGTCATGCGGGGACTGAGTGACGAATAGGGATCCTGGAAGACGATCTGGACCTGTTCGCGAAAGCGCATGAGCGCATCGCCTTTCAGATCGCCTGCCGTGAAGGGACCGTCGCCCATGTCGTAGGTGATCCGCGCGCCCGGATCGGCGGTCGCATCGCGCATGATGACACGGGCGAGGGTGGATTTGCCCGATCCGGACTCGCCCACCAATGCCACCGTGCCCCCGCGTGGCACGGAGATGTTCACGTCACGAAGGGCGTGGATTTGCTCCGACCCGACTCCGAACAGACCACGCCCGCGTGAGATGAAAGTCTTGGAGACGTTCTCGGCCTTCACGATCAGGTCGGTCGTCGTGGTCGCTGTATGGGCGCGGTCGGTATCGATGGCCGGGGCGGCGGCGATCAGTCGTTTTAGATACGGATGCCTCGGCGTCGTGAGCAGATCGCGGGCAGGCCCGGATTCCATCACTTCTCCCTGACGCATGACCGTGACGTAATCGGCCACGTTCGCCACGACCCCCAGATCATGCGTGACCAGCAGGACGGACATGCCGGTTTTCTCCTGCCGCTTCTGGATCAGGTCGAGGATCAGCGCCTGCGTCGTGACATCGAGGGCCGTCGTCGGTTCGTCCGCGATCAGAAGGTTCGGGACGCAGATCGTCGCCATGGCGATCATCGCCCGTTGGCGCATCCCGCCCGACAGTTCGAAAGGATAGGCGTCGAAGGTGCGCTCGGGATCGGCGAAACCCACACCTTCGAAAGTTTCGATGCACCGTTCCCGGCGGGTACGGTCATCATCCTTGCTGTGCAGGGCCAGCATCTCCGAAACCTGCGCTCCGATGGTATGGAATGGAGAGAGCGACGACATCGGCTCCTGAAAGATCATCGCGATCCCATCGCCCCGGATATCGCGCATCCGTCGCTGCGACACGCGCAGCAGGTCTTCGCTGCTGCCATCGCCGAGGTGACAGCGATAATCGATGCGGCCTCGCGTGACACTCGCGTTCCCGGCCAGCAAACCCATGATCGTGCGGCAGGTGACACTCTTCCCGGACCCGGATTCACCCACGAGTGCAAGCGTCTTCCCGGCGGGGATCGCAAAGGAAACACCCCGCACGACCTCATGCTTGTGTTTGCCCTTACCGAAGGCCACACCGAGATCGGATACGTGGAGGATCGTCTCGCTCATGGAACCGACGCTATCGACGATTTGGCATGGACGCCAGTTTCTTCATGCGTCGGCGCTGGGTTCCGTCAAACCTGTTCCACCAGCGAAATTCCCGCTGCATCCTTCAGCGCAGCCTGCACCTTCGAGGAGAGGTCGTATTCCCCCGGCAACGTGAACTCGACTTCGCAGTCTTCTTCCGGCAGCAGCATCACCACCTTGATCGGGCCGGAACCCCGCCGCCGATCACTGCGCGCCAGCCGTTTCTTCATCGCCTCGAAGGCCACGGGCTCGGAGATATGCACTTTCAGACCCATCGCCGATGCATCGGCCACGGCTTCCGCCACGGGTTGCGCGCCCAGCAGTCGAAGGCGCATCTGTTCGCCTTCCTTGCTCGCCTCGACGGTCAGGGCAAGTGCCGAGCCGACCTCCATCATATCCCGAGTCGCGATGAGGATTTCAGAGAAGGCCGAGACTTCGTAGAGCCCGGTGGGATCGGAAAGCTGGATAAAGGCGAAGCGATTTCCGCGCGCCGACTTGCGCTCCTGCTTGCTCAGCACCGTTCCCGCCATGCGCACCGTCAACGGCTTGACACCGACCATCCGTTCGAGGCGCGAGAAGGTCACGAATTTCTTGCGCTCAAGCGCCGCCATATGGCCGTCGAGCGGATGGCCCGAGAGATAGAACCCCACCGCCGCATGTTCCTGTGTCAGCCGATCGATGGTCTGCCAGTCGGCGGAAAGTGACAGACGTGGCGGCGGTACGGCATCTGGGTCGCCTCCGAACAGCGATACCTGCGTGCTGTCCCGGTCCGCCGCCTGGGCCTGGGCGTAGGCGAGCAGGGTATCGACCGAGAGGAACAGGCGTTGCCGGTTCGGCTCCATCGAATCGAAGGCTCCGGCCTTGATGAGATTCTCCAGCGCCCGCTTGTTGACCTGCTTCGGATCGACCCGTCCCATCACGTCGAAGATGTCGCGGAATTCGCCATTCGCCTCCCGCTCGCGCACGATGGAAGCCATCGCCTCGATCCCGACATTCTTCAGCGCGCCGAGTCCGTAGCGGATAGCCAGTCCGCCCTCCACTTCCTCGACGATGAACTTTGCGCCGGAACGGTTGATATCGGGGGGCAGTACGTCGAAACCGCTGCGCTCCACCTCCTGCTTGTAGACGGCCAGCTTGTCGGTGATCTGGATATCGAGATTCATCACCGAAGCCATGAACTCGACCGGGTAATTCGCCTTCAGCCAGCCCGTCTGATAGCTGACGAGGCCGTAGGCGGCGGCGTGGGATTTGTTGAAGCCGTAATTGGCGAATTTGTCGAGCAGGTTCCAGACCTCGATGGCCTTCTCCTTGCCCACATCGTTCTCGGCGGCACCGGCGAGGAATTTCGGACGCTCTGCATCCATCGCCTCCTGAATCTTCTTGCCCATGGCCCGGCGCAGCAGGTCGGCACCCCCGAGGGAGTATCCCGCCATCTTCCGGGCGATCTCCATTACCTGTTCCTGATAGACGATGATGCCCTGGGTTTCGTCGAGGATGCCGTCGATCAGCGGATGCAGGGTGTCGCGCTTTTCACGCCCGTTCTTCACATTGCAGTATTTCGGGATATTTTCCATCGGACCGGGCCGATAGAGCGCGACCAGGGCGATGATATCCTCGATGCAGGTCGGGCGAAGCTGGCGCAGCGCATCGCGCATCCCCGAACTTTCCACCTGGAATACACCAACCGTATCGGCGCGGCTGTAGAGGGCATAGGTCTTCTCGTCATCCAGCGGAATCCGGGGCAGGTCGATATCGATGCCGCGCGCCTTGACGATGTCGAGCGCGCCCTGGATGACCGTCAGAGTCTTCAGTCCGAGAAAGTCGAACTTCACCAGACCGGCATTCTCGACCCATTTCATGTTGAACTGCGTCACCGGCATATCCGAGCGTGGATCGCGATAGAGGGGGACCAGTTCATCCAGTGGCCTGTCGCCGATCACCACCCCCGCCGCATGGGTCGACGCATTGCGAAGCAATCCTTCGATCTGCGTTCCGATGCCCATGAGAGAGGCGACGGCTTCCTCCCGGTCCATCTCTTCTTTCAGGCGCGGTTCCTGCTCGATGGATTTGGCGATGGAGACGGGTTTGACTCCCTCCATCGGTATCATCTTGGCGAGGCGGTCGACCTGTCCGTAGGGCAACTGAAGCACCCGACCCACATCGCGCACGGTCGCCTTGGATTGCAGCGTACCGAAGGTGATGATCTGTGCCACCCTATCGGTGCCGTACTTGCGCTGGACGTAGGAGATGACCTCCTCACGCCGGTCCTGACAGAAATCGATATCAAAATCGGGCATGGACACGCGCTCGGGGTTGAGGAACCGCTCGAACAGCAATCCGTAGCGAAGCGGGTCGAGGTCCGTAATCGTCAGCGCCCAGGCCACGACCGACCCGGCCCCCGATCCACGCCCCGGCCCAACGGGTATGTTCTGATCCTTCGCCCATTTGATGAAATCCGCGACGATCAGGAAATAGCCGGGGAAACCCATGCCTTCGATCACGCCCAGTTCGTAATCGAGACGTTTGTCATAGACCTCGCGTTCGGCGGCAGGCGGCTCGGCCTTCAGCCGCGCGTCGAGGCCCGCCCTGGATTGACGCCGCAACTCATCGATCTCGTCATCGGCGAACTTAGGCAGGATGGGATCGCGCAGGCGCGGACGATAGGAGCAACGCTGCGCGATTTCGACCGTTGCCTCGATGGCCTCGGGAAGGTCGTGGAAGAGGGCGATCATGTCACCGGGGGATTTGAAATGATGTTCAGGCGTCTTGTGACGGCGATCCGTCTCGGAAATATACCGCCCGTCGGCGATGCAGATCAGGGCGTCATGGGCTTCGTGCATCTCACGCTTGGGGAAATACACGTCGTTCGTGGCGACGACGGGAACCCCGGCATCATAGGCCCAGTCGAGAAAAACCGGTTCCGTCTCGCGTTCGGCGGGCAGCAATGGCGTCTTGCCCGACCCATGCCGCTGTAATTCGACATAGAGGCGCTCGGGAAAGGTCTCATGCAGCCAGGTCAGATGCGCCCGTGCCTCCACTACCTTGTTGCCGCGCACCATCGTTCCCGCAGGTCCGTCAGGCCCACCCGTCAGGCAGATCAGACCCCCGCTGCGCGCCGACAGCGCATCCAGCGTCACATGCACCGCTTCTCCGGCATCGGTGTCGAGATAGGCGGTGGAGACCAGAGCCATCAGATTCATGTAGCCGGTCTCATCCTGTGCGAGCAGGGTCAGGCGGGCAGGGGGCGGGGGCTTCGCATGGGCCGATGCCGCCGCGCCATAGGCCAGCGACAATTGGCAACCGATGATCGGTTGAACCCCGGCCTTGGCCATGACCTCCGAGAATTCCAAGGCCCCGAACATGTTATCGGTATCGGTGATCGCCAGTGCAGGCATCCCGGCCTCCTGGCACATCCCCGGCAACCCCTTGATCCCGTTCGCTCCTTCGAGGACGGAATAGGCGCTGTGGAGAGAGAGATGGATGAACTGGGTCATGGGATGCGGCTCCGACTCGGGTTGGAGACAGCCTAACGCATCGGGCAGGATCGCGATAACCGGTGATTGCCGTTCAAATAGGTTGGAGGCCGATCATGGCAGCGATACACAAGCAGTCGGGCCAGTGTCGGCCTCGACCTGAATCCGGAGAATCATCGTGGCGAAGAAGCCTGTGAAATCGAAAACCAAGCTCGCCAAACGGGTCAGGCTCACGCTCAAGCCCGGTGACACCGTCGAAAATTCGGGCCTCTATCGCTCCGATATCTCCAAAACACGCGCAAAGCTGGTCGCAGGGGATTTCGCGCCCCCCGCGCCTCTCAAGAACGAGAGATGGCATCGGATTGCAGCAGCGATTTCCGAAGAGTCATAGGACATTACAAATGCAATGATCGCGGCGCTTCAGCAGTGTAGATCGAGGCTCGCCGAGGTGTGGGATATATGCCTGCCTGCTCCATCGAAGCGTCGGCAACACGTATCAGCGCAGCGCGCCGCTCTTCCATCGGTTCGAGGATTTGCATCTTTTGCAGATGCGTTCGCCGGACCAGGCGCTTTCGAAATCGGTGGCACAAGCGAGGCATTTGCGAACTTTAGGCTTGTCCGGCGTGGTGGATGCGTCCACCGGCTCGACTTCTTTGGTATCGGACATGTCACGATCCTCCGGTTCAAAACGCAGCGCGCCCCCGTCCTCCCGTAAAGGAAGGGACGGAAGCGAGCAGTTTGCATGGACGGCGCATCATACGCCGTCCGGGTCGATTCAGTCGTCGAGCTTGACGTTGGTGGCGGATTCGCGTCCGTCACGGCCAGCTTCGACATCGAAGGTAATCTTCTGACCGTCGTCGAGACCCTGGATACCAGCCTGCTCGAGAGCACTGGCATGGATGAAGATATCCTTCGAGCCGCTTTCAGGCTGGATGAAGCCGAAGCCTTTGGAAGGATTGTACCATTTCACGGTGCCATTGGCCATCGCGAGAACTCCTAGTCTTGAACACTGCCCGCAAAATGCGGCAGTTGCGGCGCAGTCAAAGCAAATCGAATGACTGCGGCCCGTAAAGGAGACAGAGAAGCGATGGGTAAAACGTTGCGAGTGGCATCTAAGAGGTTCCACGGAAGAAAACAAGAGCAGTTCGAAATTAAGCAGAAATTAACCAGGAATGATTTTTCGATATTTCATGCGATACGCCCAATACAGTACGGAACGAGGCGTTTGCGCCAGGATTTCGAGGATTCTTATTCCAGCCCCGGCTCTACCGGGGCATTCCCACCCACCAGGTGCGGATTGCGTCGAACGGGGCACGAGCACGGTCCTTCTCACGGAATCACTCGACGTCGATTCCGTATCGGTCGAGCTTTTCGCGAAGGGTATCGCGGGATTTTTCCAGACCGGGCAGGGTTTCGTTCCGCGCCTTGTCCCGCTGCGCGATCAGCGTTCGTATCATGTCTTCACGGCTGACCTGCTTGCCCAGACGTGCTTCGATAGCTGCGTTAACCTCGCGGTGAAACTCGACCATCCCGAGCAGCAAGGGCGGTGATATCTCGAACGTGCCTTCATTTTCAGTCGATGACTGCCAGATGAACGTATCGAATATCGGCAGGTACCCCTCGGCGACGATCGTATTAGGCTTCTGCCAAAGCTCGATATACCGATCTAATTCTTCCGTATTCGTTCGCAGTTCATGTGCCAGCGAGGTCTGCTGATAGTAGCTGGAGCGGTCGGATTCGACGAGTTGAAACTCGATGGCCGATTTGAGGCCCTGGGAAGCGGCCAGATAGACGCCAGCGACCGTTGCTCCGATCATACAGAGCTGCGTGACCAGGAACTCGGTGTTTTTCAGGAGCGGGGTTTCGTTTGCCATGTTGGAACCGACCAGATTACCGGATTGTTGACGATGTCGAGCGACACTGAGCACTGTCGATCATCATAGATACCCGCTGTTCGTGAGAGACGAGAGACAAAACAATCCGCACTTGCTGAACCCTATCCCCGATTTACCGGATTCCCGATCACCGTCATGAATTCCTGCCGAGTGCGGGGATCGCTGCGGAACAGGCCCAGCATCTGGCTCGTGACCATACTCACGCCGTTCTTGTGGATGCCGCGCGTGGTCATACACTGATGTTCGGCCTCCAGCACGACAGCCACACCGCGCGGTTTCAGCACCGATACGATGGCCTGTGCGACCTGTGCCGTCATCTTTTCCTGCACCTGCATCCGCTTGGCGTAGCCTTCGACCACTCGGGCCAGCTTGGAAATACCGACTACACGCCCCGCCGGAAGATAACCGACATGGGCCTTTCCGATGATCGGGCACATATGATGCTCGCAATAGGATGTGAATCGGATATCGCGCAAGACGACCATCTCGTCGTAGCCTTCGACTTCTTCGAAGGTGCGTTCGAGATAGGCGCGCGGGTCGCTCTCGTAGCCGACGAACCACTCGCGATAGGCCCGTACGACCCGTGCAGGCGTGTCGAGCAGACCCTCCCGCGTCGGGTCGTCTCCAGCCCACTCTATCAGCGTACGGACGGCAGCTTCCGCCTCCGCCTGTGTCGGTCGATTATCGCTCACGGCCCTGTCCCTCGCACTCGAACCCCAACCAACTATAGACCGTTCGTATCCGGCTTACGAGAAGAAGCGAGCCGTAAAACGACATATCTCCGTCGCATACGTCCTTGCGCCATCGTTTCCTGTATGCGGCACTCTACCATATCAGGGAGGGAAGACAATGACCGTCGAGACCGCCGTACAGGAAGCGCCGAAACGTCGCCGGGGCGGAGGACGCGCCGGAAACATGCGCGGAAAAGGGCCAACGATCACCCAAAGCCCCTGGGTCGTCTCCACTTACACCGACGCTCCCGTCGAGCCACTGTCGTCGGAAAGCGTTCAGGCCGTCCATGAGGGCGCGATGCGGGTGCTGGAAGAAATCGGCATCCAGTTTCTTCATCCCAAGGCAGTCGATATACTCGTCCGTGAAGGCTGCACGGTTCTGGAGGATGGCGTCACGATCCTGATGGGTCGCGACTTCGTCATGGAAAAGATCGCGCTCGCCCCCTCGCAGTTCACCATCACCCCCCGCAATCCGGAGCGCCAGATCACCATCGGTGGACGGTCGCTGACATTCGGGCAGGTCGGCTCTCCTCCGAATTACTCCAATCTGGATGAGGGGCGACGGAGCGGCAACCGCCGCGCTTATCGCGATCTCGTCAAGCTGACGCAGTACTTCAATTGCCTCCACTTCATTTCCGGCTACCCCGTCGAACCGATCGATATCCACGCCTCTACCCGCCATCTGGAGGCGATGCTGGACAAACTCATCCTCAGTGACAAGGTCGTGCACGCCTATTCCCTCGGCACCGAGCGCATCGAGGACAATATCGAGATGGTCCGGCTGGCGGCAGGACTGAGCCACGACGAATTCGAGGCCACCCCCCGGATGTTCACGAACATCAACTCCACCTCTCCACTCAAACATGACTGGCCGATGCTCGACGGCGCCATGCGTATGGCCGAGCGCAATCAGCCCACCATCGTGTCGCCGTTCACCTTGGCCGGCGCGATGGCTCCTGTCACGCTGGCCGGAGCCGTGGCGCAACAAACGGCGGAGGGGCTAGCGGCGATCGCCCTGCTGCAATGCGTACGCCCCGGTTCGCCCGCCGTCTACGGCTCGTTCACCTCGAACGTGGATATGCGGACAGGCTCCCCCGCGTTCGGCACCCCCGAATACATGCGCGCGACCCAGATGTCGGGACAGATGGCGCGTTTTTACGATTTGCCGCTTCGCGCCTCCAACACCTGTGCAGCCAATTGTCCGGATGGTCAGGCCGCCTGGGAAAGCGCCTTCTCTCTGTGGGGCGCGATTACCGGGCAGACCAACATGGTCTATCACGCTGCCGGGTGGCTCGAGGGCGGCCTGTGCGCCTCATACGAGAAATTCATCATGGACTGCGAGATGCTGCAACAGATGCAGCATTACGTGCAGCCGGTTCCCGTCACGGAAGACGATATCGCCGTCGATGCCATCGGCGCGGTCGGTGCAGGGGGTCATTTCTTCGGCACACCGCACACGCAGGAACGCTACGAGACTGCTTTCTATCAGCCGTTCCTGTCCGACTGGTCGAATTTCGAGAATTGGGAGGACCGGGGCGCACTTCCGACCGAACAGCGCGCCAATACCATCTGGAAGTCCATCCTCGAAGAATTCGAGCCACCCGCCATGGATGCCGACCACCGCGCCGCCGTGGAGGAGTTCGTCGAACGACGAAAACGCGAAGGCGGTGCACCGACCGATTTCTGACGATCAGGCCAGCTCGATTCGGATCCACGCAAAGCAAGCATGGACACTGCATCTGAAAACGATGACAGGTTGTCTTCCAATACCGCTACTCATGCGCATCTCGCAGGCATTGACAGATTACCCGTCTCGAGTCACGATTCAGACTATGGGGCACGCGCGCGCCCCGTGAGGCTCAGGCCCAAGCGTCGCATCCCGGAAAACCGATCCCGCTGCCATGCGGGACAGTGAAGGATGCCACCATGCCCTCGCCGAATGAGATCACCCCTCTCCAACTCGCCCGTCTCGTCGGGACGCCCGATGCTCCGGTCCTCGTCGATCTGCGAATCGATGCGGATTTCGAAGCCGATCCCTGTTTTCTGCCCGCCGCGTTACGACATCCTTTCATCGATCTTGAACTGCTCGTGCCGCACCTCGCCGGAAAGCGGGTCGTCGTCTATTGCGAGAAGGGCCGCAAGATCAGCCAGGGCGCGATGACCTTGCTGCGCGGACGCGGGATCGAAGCTGAGGCCCTCGAAGGCGGGCAGGTCGCGTGGCGCGATGCGGGGCTGCCGGTGGTCGATGCCACGGCGCTGCCGGGTCTCGGACAGGGCGCGACACGCTGGGTCACGCGCCATCGCCCGAAGATCGACCGGATCGCCTGCCCATGGCTTATCCGGCGGTTCGTCGATGCGAAGGCCGAATTCCTGTTCGTGCCACCGCAGGATGTGGCGCTCGTGGCGGAAAAATTCGATGCGATTCCCTTCGATGTCGAAGGGGTGCGGTTCTCGCATCGGGATGATCGGTGTTCCTTCGATACGATGCTGGCCGAGTTCGGATCGACGAGCGAACCGCTGGAAACATTGGGCACCGTAATCCGCGCTGCGGATACGAACCGGCACGATCTTGCACCGGAGGCCGCCGGATTACTGGCTGTTTCCGTGGGGTTGTCGAGGATGTACCGGGACGATCATGCACAGCTCGACGCGGGAATGGCCCTCTATGACGCGCTGTATCGCTGGGCGCGGGATCGGCGGGGTGAAGGGCACGATTGGCCGTCTGCATCGGTGATGCCATGACACCGACCCTTGCGGCGGCTACGCGCGAATGGGCGCGGATCGGCGTGTTGTCGTTCGGCGGACCTGCCGCGCAGATCGCCCTCATGCATCGTATCGTCGTCGATGAACGCCGCTGGCTGACAGAGCGGCAGTTCCTCGATGCCTTGTCTTTCTGCATGTTGTTGCCCGGACCCGAAGCGATGCAGCTCGCTACCTATGCCGGATGGCGGCTGCATGGGGTTCTGGGCGGATTGATCGCGGGATTGTTGTTCGTCCTGCCGGGGGCATTGGTCGTCTTGGCGCTGTCGGCGCTCTACATCGTCTATGGCGATGTGCCGCTGGCCGAGGCGATCTTTCTCGGAATCAAGGCGGCGGTGCTGGTCATCGTGATCGAGGCGTTGCTGCGAGTGGCCAAGCGTGCGCTGTTGCGCCCGCTGCATTGGGGGATCGCGGGAGCGGCCTTCGTGGCGATCTACCTCCTTGCGCTGCCTTATCCGCTGGTTATTGCGTTGGCGGCGCTCGCCGGGATCGTTGCAGGTAGCGCAGAGGCGGGCGAAGATACGCCCCGGCTGGCCGTCACGCCGGGGCGGACGCTCGGGACGGTCGTGACGTGGCTCGCGATCTGGCTGGTGCCGCTCCTTGCGCTCGACTGGATGCTGCCGGGGAGCATTCTCGGCGAGATCGGGCGGTTCTTCTCGGTGCTGGCGACCGTCACCTTCGGGGGAGCCTATGCCGTGCTGGCCTTCATGGCGCAGGACGCGGTAGAGAGCTATGGCTGGCTGACCGCCGGGGAGATGATGGACGGGCTGGGCCTTGCCGAGACGACTCCGGGGCCGCTGATCCTCGTGACGGAGTTCGTCGGGTTCCTCGCCGCCGCGCGCGATGGCGGGAGCCTTGGAATGGGGATCGCGGGGGCCGTCGTGACCCTCTGGGCGACCTTCACGCCGTGCTTTCTGTGGATCTTCGCGGGGGCTCCCTACATCGACTGGATCGGTACGCAGCCTCGGTTGCGCGGGGCGTTGGCCGGGATTACGGCAGCGGTCGTGGGTGTGATCCTGAACCTGTCGTTGTGGTTCGCGCTGCATGTGGTCTTTGGTATCGTGACACGGGAGACGGCAGGGCCGCTGGTCCTCTGGACGCCGGAACTGGCCAGTTTCGACTGGCGGGTCGTGGTGATCGCGGGCGTGGCCGCGCTTCTGCTGTTGCGGTTGCACAAGGGCATGGTGTCGACACTGGCGATCTGCGCAGGATTGGGGGTGCTAGTCGGTGCGCTGTAATGCGGTCTGCGCCTCCTCGAACAGGATCGCGTGTCGCTCGGCAAGGCGGCGGCGGTCGCGGTCGTATCCGCCTCCCAACACGCAGGTGAGAGGTAGGGAATGCGCGCCTGCCCAACCGATGACTCTGCGGTCGCGCGCCCGGATGCCAGCGTCGGTCAGGCTGAGACGTCCCAGCCGGTCGTCGCCGTGGACATCGACCCCGGCATTGTAGAAGGCGATGCTGAACGGGCCTTCCTGCGCCGCCCGATCGAGCGCCGCGTCGAGAGCGGTGAGATAGGGTGCGTCGCCACTGCCATCGGGAAGAGCGATATCGAGATCGCCGGCTTCCTTCTCGAAAGGATAATTGCCGCTGGCATGGAGCGAGAGGCTGAAGACGCTCGGGTCGCCCCGAAAGATCGCCGCCGTGCCGTCGCCCTGATGCACGTCGCAATCGATGACCAGAACAGGCCCCAACCCGCCCTCGCGCTGCAAGGCGCGGATCGCGACGGCCACGTCGTTGAAGACGCAGAACCCTGCGCCATGCTCGTGCCTGGCATGATGGCTGCCCCCTGCCGTATTGCAGGCAATGCCGGTCTCCAGCGAGAAACGCGCCGCGATGAGGGTGCCTGCGCTGGCAAGACGGGAACGGCGCGTGACCCTCTCCGTATGCGGATAGCCGATGCGCTTTTCTTCCTCCGGCGTGAGAGTACCGCCGAAGACCCGCGCGACATAGGCCGGATCATGCGCCCGTGCGATCATCGCCTCGGTAGCCGGTGCGGGGGTGAGCCAGTCGCCCGGCGCGGTCAGTCCACGCTCGACCAGCACCTCGCGGAGATAGCCGTATTTTGACATCGGAAAGGTATGCCCGTCATGCAGCGGAGCCTGATAGTCGGCATGATGGATGACGGGCAGACGGGTCACGGCGTCCCGAAGACCTGCTCGAAAGCCGTACGCACCGTGGATTGCGCCGAAGCCAACCGCGTTTCCAGGGTGGCGAAATCCTCGATCTCCAAGCTTCGTGCCATGACCGCTTTGAGGGCAGGCGGTGCCGTGACGGGATCGAACGTGCCGTCGTGGCTGAGGCGGATGAAATGAAGGAGCGATGCCTGCATGTCCCGCGCAGCTTTCAACCGGACACAGGTTTCCTCGCTCAACGCGCCCTC
>ENA-ORXM01000860-ORXM01000860.1-marine-metagenome-genome-assembly--contig:-NODE-860-length-47169-cov-14.767731_pt1 | contig 47169 bp, 31 predicted proteins | sample MGYA00237867_ERZ511480 | MGnify/ENA primary metagenome ERZ511480 (study PRJEB26309, sample SAMN06266103) | marine metagenome | isolation source: Algal blade | place: United Kingdom:Sidmouth, United...
CTTCTTTATTCATAATCCAAGTGTTACAGTTTTCATACCATAATCACGTCCGACTATTTAGGGGGCTGAAACACCAGTAGCTAAATAGATAGTGTCATTCCATTCTGCAACGTCGTTGACTTCATTGGACGGAAGACCATGAAAGGTCGTATAGTTTTTGACATGAAGGCTATCATTATCATCAAACCATAATTTGCAGAGTCCCGCCTTGGTACTCAAGTAAATATGCTCTTTATCATCTATGAAGATCTGCTCGACATTATTGGACAAGAGACCTTCACTCCTTGTGACTACGATAGGATCATTTTCCAAGTCCCAAAAAACCAGACCATAACCTAGAGTCGCAAATAGATATTTGTCACCTATTTTTTTTATGTCATTGATCCTAGACCGAAGCATCTCTGGTCTATTAACTAACTCTTTGATGACCTGGTTTTCGAATTCAAATAATCCATTTACAGTCCCAAGCAAGTAATGGCCTTTAGCTATGCGCTCGGCACCCAAGACTCTTAGAGGATCCTCCTTACCAAAGGAATAATAGTGCTGAAGTCGTTTAAGATCATTATATACTAGAAATGCACTTGGAGTTGTAATCAAAATTTCATCTTCAACTAGGACAAAAGCTTCGGTCATCGAAGCAGGAAAAATCGCTGGTAAATGGACAGGATCAGTATAATTAATTAGCGAAAATTTGTTGCCTTTAGAAAACAACTTAGCTTGGTTCTTGCATATTATCAATTCATCCTTATACTCATTAAAAGTCAGTGAATTAATACGATCAGAGTGATCAAACAAGACTAAGCTATCCGTATCCTGCCAGCTTCTTTTGTAAAGCGCATTTTTACCTAATACATAATAGATTGTAGAATGTCCTTGCACTATATGCGTTACCTGATGATTAGTAGTCACTGCACTGACTTGTGCATTTATAAGTTTTCTTTCTAATTTAAATAAGCCTCTGTCCGTTGTTGTAATCCATATATTATCATCTTGGTCCAATAGACTACACGTTGATGATACATCTCGTATTATAGTTTTCTTTTTATTTTCAAGTAAGGCAGCGTAATTATTATAAAAACTTACCCCTTTTTTATTTAGCTCACAAGTAACAAAGGATGTGTCATTGATAACTTTTATATCATCTATTTCATTTTGGTGCTTCCTTATCAAAACAGTATCATTTTCAATATAATAATCGACACCTTTTATTGCCAGTAGTATAACATCATCTAGAAGATGAAAAGCTTCTATGCTGCTTATGTTCATTTCTCTATCAAGCGTACCTTTTATTCTGATATTCAGGTGCTGTATCTCAAAGTCTTCAGCGATATAATTACCGTAATTGACTTTCCTGATGTCCTCATTGGGTATATATTTCGCAGGACCTCTCCTATTATTGCTTACTACCAATCTGCCGCTATTGATTTCCTTTGTGATAAGAGTGGCCAAATACTCTCGAGATTCACCTCTATAAATTAATAGTCTTTCATCACTATAAAGATCAAGAAAACCTATACCCTCAAGAACAAATGACAAAGCCCTATCCTTTGAAATTCCAAAGTCCAGAATCTTAGTAACTCTAAGAAATGAATCAAGAATGGGCTGATGTCGGTAAGGCTGTATATTATCACTTTGAGATTCATACTGAAAGACACGTCCACTCAGCGTCAGTATCCATATATCACCATTCTCCTCGATGCGAATATTCAGACAACTGATATCCTCGAGTCCTTCTTGGATGCCATAGGTTTTAAAATCATATCCATCATATCTGACCAGTCCCCTATCAGTCGCTATCCAGATATAGCCCAAGGATCCTGGAGTAACTCGTGGCACTCATTAGAAGGTAGACCATCTTCTATAGTGTAGTTTGTTTGATCGAAATTTAGCGCTTGTGTAAAAGCAGCATACGGCACAGAAAACCAAAGCAATAAGAATAAACTGCTCATAATAGAGTAAGAGCTGAAGCTCAACCTACTCATAGCCTAAAAGACCCGACTTCAGAAGTTCTATGAACTCTATTTTCTTTCTCCTTGAAATGGGGATGGATTTACCATTAGTCATAATTGCATAACCCCCATCTTCTTTGGAGTATCGCTCTAGGCCTTTCAGGTTAATAAGGTGTGAAGTGTGCGATCTATAAAATTGGCTAGCAGGTAACATTTCTTGCATTTCCTTAAGTGATCTACTGACAACCAAGGTTTCTTCGTTATCGAGATAGATGGAACAATAGGATCGATCTGCCTCGATATTGATAATAGAATTAAGCTCTATGATCTCATAACCTTTTGCTGTAGGTACTGATATTCTAGTAACCCTGACTTGAGAATTTATCAGCGAAGACAGCCTATCGTAGATATGTCTATCATGGAGAATCTTTTTAGTTCTATCTACTGCTTCCACTATGGCTTTGGGGCTATAGGGTTTCATCACGTAAGCAATGGTTTCATATTCAAAAGCCTTCAGGGCATACTCCTTGAATGCCGTCGTCACTATAAGCTTGAATGACCTCTGACGCAATGATTGCAATAATTCAAAACCACAGTCTGTGCCTAATTGTACATCAAGAAAGACAATATCTGGATTGAGTGACAATAGTTCTCTTCCTTCACTAATATTCGCAGCGACACCTAATATTTGAGTGCCAGAACAATATTGTTCCAATATTTTCTTCAATAAGACTTGAGAATCTTTCTCATCTTCTATAATGACTACTGAGTTCATTCGCTGTAACTGTCTTCTTCTGACTGGCTCAGCCTGGTTCTCAAAAGTCAATATTGGGTTATGTGTGATCATTTTTAGATTGTTTAGGAACTTCAAAATAAATTTAGTAACAACTTATTACAATTACTTAGCAGAATATGGTCAAAGTTAAATCTCCCTATTTATGGGGATGGCCTATGTCGAGGCATACGATCACAAGACAAGCCTTGCCTTGTTAGAAAAAAGCACATTCGCAGCTTCTAGTAAAATAAACTGCAAGATGGCAGACCAAACTTATATGCTGTATTAACTGGTTGTGATTAGAGACATAGCCGTAGTTTTATATTCTTATAATAGCTATAGCTTAAAAAATCAGGGGCACTTTACAAAAAATTCATTTTGACCACTATGACAAATAACTAGTCGATTATGATGACAATCGATAGACTAATCTTATAATGTACTAAAGCTAAATTGACTATTGATCATAGCATAAAAAGCCTCCTTGATTTTCGATCTTGGTTTGAAAAAAAAGTAGATGATGAGGGGCGATTCAGTCATCGTCGGTGATGATTATAAAAATAAAAATGCTCCAATTTCATCACTTAGTGACAACCTCAACAATCAAAAAACGGCCACCCCATAAAGAGGCAGCCGCTCATAATTCTCTATCGCTGTAGGGCCCTACGCTGGCACACTCCCACCCTTCACATTCAAATCCATCGTCGGATATGGAATACCAATACCTTGCTTATCGAATTCTTTTTTCACCTGCTCTTGCATATAGAATAGCGTATCCCAGTAATGCTCACTATTACAGAACGGTCTGGTAGCCAGATTGACTGAGCTGTCTCCTAGTTTTGCAACCACCACGCCTTGAGCTGGGGCTGACGAACCATCCAGAATATGAGGACACTTCTTACCCACCTCAAGTATGATCTGTCTAGCCTTATCTATATCATCATCATAACCGATACCAAAAGTCAATTCCACCCCGACGTGGCCTTGTCCTGAGATGTTAGTGATGTCATTTCCTGTTACATTGCTATTAGCGATAATGATGCGCTTATTATCCAGAGTCTTCAGTGTAGTATTGAAAGCATTTATTGCATCCACAGTACCTACCGTAGCACCTCCACCTATTTTCACGAGATCGCCCACCTTAAACGGCTTGAAAATCATCAGCATGACACCTGATGCCACATGAGCCAAGGTTCCATTCAATGCCATCCCAATGCCGACCATCAAGGCACTGAAAATGGCAATAAAGGAAGTTGTATTGACTCCAAACATACTCGCAACGCTCAGCAACAACATAATCTTGAGTGCTATGCTTAACAATGATGCTATGAACTTACTCAAGGTGATGTCCAGTCCTGAACTGGATATTGCAGCTCTTGCGAATCTAACTACACGACCAATAATCCAAAAGCCAATAATCAGAGTCAGGATTGCAAGAAATACTTTTGGCACATAAGCAATGGCCATTTCTATTCCCATATCCATATACTTTGCAATTGCTCCCATTTCTTCCTCCATGTTTACTTTAATTGATGACTATTAAGTATTGAAAATTCAAATTTGCAAAAGTATTAAAAACTAGTATTATTAGTTTGATTAGCATACTCAGGCTAAGTCAATGTCTATTTGAGACAACAATATAATCCATGCATAATTCTATTAAATTCTCTACCTTCATACCTATACCAAGCCCCTTGAAACTCTCCCAGAAAATAGCCTTCGAAAAACTTCAACGATACTGCGCTTATCAGGATCGCTGCCACAACGAAGTTAGAACCAAACTCATAAAACTGAAAATCTACGGAGATGACCTGGAAGAAGTCATCAATGCCCTCATAAAGGACGATTACCTCAATGAAGAACGCTATGCAAGATCCTATGCGAGAGGCAAATTCAGAATCAAAAAATGGGGCCGTAATAAAATAAAGCAACAACTCTATGCTCGACGGATTTCAGATTATTGCATCAGAAAAGCGATGACTGAAATAGATGAAGGAGAGTATTTAGAAACACTTACTGATGTGATTCACAAAAAAGTAAATAAACTTTCCGAACTACCCAAGCTCATAGCTAAAGACAAAGCCATCAAGTACGCCGTAAGCAGAGGCTATGAGTCAAACCTGATCTTCCAGATTATTAAAAAGCTGGAAGAAAACAAGGGCTATTGATTTACTGATCCCATAGCCTACGCAACATTATCAGACTCACTAGCCCTACTAACAAAGCTAACCCGAATGCCAACCAATTACCATAAAGCAAGTGACCAATCGAAAACATTGCAGCATAGATAAGTATACAACCTAGAAACATCATCAATATCTCTTGAGACAATCTTGTCTTCTTAAATGACAATTCACTCTTGTCCATCAGAGAAATGACAGGTTGCCACCCACTTCCGCTAGGCTGAATCTTTGCATAAAATTTCTTTAAGGTATTTATCTCAGTAGGTCTGGTCATTAAAGTAACACCGAGCCACACCACAGTGGTGATCGCCACAGCAATGCACATTTTTTCATAAGAAGCTAAATCCCCTTTATATATCAACTCAAAATATATTGCCATCGCAAACGAAACAATCATAGCTGCGATCTCACTATAAGCATTGATCCTCCACCAGAACCAGCGCAGCAAAAATAATAGGCCTGTACCCGCCCCTATCTGCAACAGGATGTTAAAAGCTTGCAGGGCATTAGTGAGAAACAGAGCAAGAATAGCGGCCAGTATCATCAAGATCATTGTAGATACTCTTCCTATTCTCACTTGATCTTTTTCGCTCGCTGTATCATTGATAAATCTTCTGTAAAAATCATGGACTAAGTAAGATGAACCCCAATTCAGATGCGTACTGATAGTAGACATCAACGCTGCCGTCAGCGCGGCTATGACCAGACCTAAGAGTCCTTTGGGCAACAAGGTGAGCATAGCTGGAAAAGCTAAATCATCATTGATGATGCTTTCATCTATTCCTGGAAAACTAGACCTTATACTTTCCATATCCGGAAAAATAATCAAGGAGGCCAAAGCAATCAATATCCACGGCCATGGCCTGAGTGCATAATGAGCAGCATTGAAAAACAAAGTAGCTTTGATCGCATCCTTCTCATCTCTGGCCGACAACATTCTCTGCGCCACATAACCACCCCCTCCAGGCTCAGCGCCGGGATACCAGGCACTCCACCACTGCACTGCCAGCGGAATGAATATCAAAGGGATCCAGAGATTAGGATCATTGAAATCAGGGAAAAAATTAATCTTACTTGCGACATTGGGATGTTCTATCAGCTGAGTCACACTCCCTATCTCGGGCAAGTCTATTATATATACAGCGGCAGCGATCATTCCAATCATACTCAATATGAACTGAAAAAAATCAGTCAGAATAACACCTCTCAAGCCTCCCAGGGATGAATAGATCACTGTCACGACCGAAACCAATAACACGGTCTGCTCTGGGCTCAAGCCTAACATCACGCCACCTATCTTAATACCTGCCAGTAATACCGTGGCCATTATCATCACATTGAAAAAGACTCCCAGATATATCGCCCTGAATCCTCTAAGGAACGCAGCTTCTGACCCACTATAACGCAACTCATAGAATTCCAGATCTGTGGTAATGCCGGAACGTCTCCATAACTTGGCATAGATGAATACCGTCGCCATGCCTGTAACCAAGAAGGCCCACCACACCCAATTACCTGAGACGCCATTCTTTCTGACGATGTCCGTTACAAGATTAGGCGTATCAGCTGAGAAGGTAGTCGCTACCATGGATACCCCCAGTAACCACCACGGCATTTCTCTTCCAGAAAGGAAAAAATCCTCAGCACTTCTGCCAGCTTTTCTTGAGGCGACGAAACCTATCATCATCGTAATCCCAAAAAATGCCAAAATAATCAGCCAGTCCAGAGTGGATAAGTTCAAAGCAAGGGTTTTTAGTCAAGTTAGAATCTGACTAGCAAGATACGCTTATCACCCAAACAAAAAAGAGGCTGAATCGCTTCAGCCTCTAACATTTATTTAATCAAATAGTTCTTTGAACATTAATTCAGATAACCTTTTCGGAATATAATTCCTTTCTTGGCATCATAGCCTGGCTTGACACCTCGATGTATCAGCGCTCGCTTGTAGGAAAAGGACTTAGCGTCTATGATATAAATTTTACATCCTATCGCTCTTTTCAATTCTTTGTGGCTATTTTTCCATAGATACGCTAACTCTTGGGCCGTAGCATTGAAGTCTTTATTCCACTTCTTACCTATCATAATTTCCAAAGTGAAAATCCCATTGGAAAAACCAATTATCTTAGATGATAATCCGTACCCAACGCGATAATACATATCGGTTTCTATGAGGTGTTTTCTGTTTATTTCTTCGATATTCATCGTACCAAGAAAAAAGCAGAAACTATGCCACAAAGCCAGTCATATCGTGGGCTCAGCTTATATGTAATCTACACAAGGACCATAAATTCAGATATGCAGACAACTGATTCTGTGCTTGTATAGTAAAGATTGATTATCTATAAATGCTTGAATTGTATGGATTAGCGATGCCTATTAGTCTCTATGTCAGTATATTCGTGACGGCTTAAAACCATCAAAAATGTTAGAATTAGGAGGTGTATTAATATTAGGAATATTAGCTCAATGGCTCGCATGGAGAGTAAAAGTGCCTGCTATTTTACCATTATTATTGATCGGATTAGCTGTAGGTCCTTTCTCTACACTATGGACGGCAGATGGGAGCAAATTATTGGAGCCGGTTTGGAATGGCACAAAAGGCCTATTTCCTAAAGAGCATCTATTTCATTTTGTTGAATTGGCCATTGGACTTATCTTATTTGAAGGCGGGTTGAGCTTACAGAGAGATGAGCTCAAAGGTGTAGGCCCGTCCATCATCAATCTTATTTCATTGGGCTCTCTAGTCACCTTCATTGGTGGTGCTTTATTGGCACATTTCATTACAGGATTACACTGGGACATGGCTTTTCTATTTTCCGGTCTTATCATCGTGACGGGACCTACTGTGATAGGGCCTATCCTCAGAAATCTTCCGCTTAAGAGAAATATTTCAGCAATTCTAAAGTGGGAAGGCATCCTCATTGATCCTATTGGGGCATTGACCGCAGTTTTGGTTTACGAATTCATCCACCTCACCCACAGCCCCGAATTCGGTGGAGGTGGAGCATTCACAGCGGATGCGTTTAAGCATTTCTTGCTTATCGCTCTGGTCGGAACTGCCCTGGGCTTCTTCTTGGCGCATTTACTTAGAATCTTTCTTCAGAAACATTGGGTTCCGCACTATTTGTTGACAGTATTCACCTTGGCTTTTGTGCTGGCTGCCTTTGTCGGATCACATCTATTAGTACCAGACTCTGGCTTATTGACCGTGGTTGTATTGGGTATGGTCGTGGGTAATGTGGACATGCCTCACAAGAACGAGATCATATATTTCGGTGAATCCATCAGTATACTTCTTATTGCCGTCTTGTTCATATTGCTATCGGCCAATATGAACATGTCAGAACTACAGTTACTATTGGACTGGAAAGTCGGTGTATTATTTTTAACTCTAATCTTTATTCTCAGACCTATTGGAGTTTTTCTGAGTACTCGTAATTCTGCTTTTACGACCAATGAGAAATTGTTTATCAGTTGGGTCGGACCTAGGGGAATAGTTGCAGCAGGTATCGCTTCACTTTTCGGGTCCAAACTGGCTGCAGAAGGAATTGCAGGTGCAGAATACATAACTCCCTTAGTTTTCATGGTCGTGCTGGGCACAGTCATATTGAATGCCACTGGAGCTGGAATCATTGCCAAACTATTAGGAGTCCTATTGGAAAGAAGTAATGGTATCCTTGTGGTGGGAGCTCACAGAGCTAGTAGGCTCATAGGAAGATACCTGAAGGATAATGGTAAGCATGTCATTCTCATAGACAGTAATGTAGCCAATGTGGAAAAAGCGCATGAAGAAGGTGTGGATGCATTTACCATAGACATCTATAAGGATGACTTGGGTAACTATTCAGATCTTAATGATGTGGGCATAATGATGGCTATGACTGGTAGTGCAGAGGTTAATGATTATTCTATTAAGAACCTGAGTAAGGAATTCGGAGAGAACGGTTCTTACAGGCTCACTTCTGTGAATGAATTACAGAATCCTGAGCTTGCTGGAACCAAAAACCTTTTTTCCAAACGTGATGATTTCATCAATCTTCTAGAGGTTGCGAGGGATTACCCACAGATCACAGAGGTCCCCATTGCGTCCATCGAAGAACTCCAAGAATATATGCAGATCATCAATGATCAAGACAGGACAATTCCTCTATTTATAAAGCGAGCTGATACAGGTGATTTTGACATCATATTATCGGACTATTCCGATATGATCGTGAATGAAGGTGACCAGCTCGTTTATATGGGTAAGTCTTTAATTATTGCTGAACCACAATTGACGTAGATGTACAAGGTCTCGATTATAAGCTTGCTGTTATGGTTGATGACCCTACCCCATCTCATTGCACAAGCTGATTGTAATCACTTAGGTGTCTGGTTATGGCACTTGGAACCTACAGGATTCTTTACACATGAACACTTGGCTTTTAATCTCGCTGCCTTAGGCGTAAGCCGTGTCTATGTCAAAGTCGCGGATGGACAAATGGATAGTATAAGATGGCCTGAACTCACAGATAAATCCCTCATATCTGCCTATCAGGAAGAAGGTATTGAGGTGTGGGCTTGGTCTTATAATTATCCAGAGAATGACTCATTACAAGCAGAATCTCTTTACCAAGCTGCCAGAACTGGCTATGACGGTTATGTTGTGGATGTGGAATCTGAATTCAACGGCCAGCCACTGGCGACTCATAATCTTTTCTTTGCTTTCTCACAGGCTAGACGCCGAGCTATGAATGATGGCATCGCAATAGACACTTTCAATCTGTATTGTACAACCTGGGGCAATCCAAAGACACATGACTTTCCCATCAGCATCATAGATCCATGGGTGACGGGATACATGCCGCAGACCTATGTGGAGCTTTGGAGTTTTGCTGACCTCGACGACATACCTCTCTGGATAGCAAAAGGCAATCAAGAATATGCGGAACTAGGAGCAACCCAACCCATACACCATCTCTGCGCTACCCAGGAAGGCCTTATGACCTCCGATCAGATCAATGCCTTCATAGCAGCATCTGGAGCAGAAACTTCCTTGTGGAGAGTGCCCGGAGGAGGCGTACCTCTTACTGTGTGGAATGACTGGATGGATGTGGACTGGGAACAAAACTTTTGTGAAGAATTGACAGATATTGAAATAATTACGACTACAACTTTCTCTATCTATCCTAATCCAACCACCGGTATGATCAATTGGAGTACAGCTGCCAATGTGACTTCCTTCCTGATTTATGACATGTCTGGTAGATTGGTACTTCAGTCTCAAGTTCCATCCCACAGCAGCTTGGATATTTCTCATCTCCCTCAGGGCATATATCTCTTAGAAGCCAGATATGAGAACCAGAGTGAGTTCTCAAAAGTAATAAAGAACTAAGACTGGATCACTTTCATCTCTTTCTATGATTTGTATCCGCCTGACAAGCAAAAAAGGAAACTAAACCCAGGTCTTTCAGTCACAATTAGATAGATATAAAAAACGGGATGTAACTGAGTCACATCCCGTTTTATATATTTCACATAGAAATTGTCAATCTGTGATTAATCTTGCGACTTTCACGACTTCGTTAGTTTTGTCCATCATTCTCACCAGATAGATACCTTTATCCAGATCTGTCACATAGTGTCTTTGACCTGACTTGTGCGAATCTAATGAGATCACGCTACCTGTCATATCTAAAATCTCAATACATTCTACTTCCTCATCACCGCTCAGTTGGAAATAATTGAGAGCGGGGTTAGGATAAATATAACTATCTGATTTGTCAATAGAGATTGTGCTGCTAGTTTCAGAAATGTTATAAGTCAACGTTGTATTGACCATAATAGAGGAGTCTTCCTGACAAACTTCATATAACCTGAATTCCAGTATTCCCACTGCTAGTACACCATTCGGTCGAATACTGACTTTGAATACGAACTGTTCTCCTGGATCAACAGAACAAGGGGTGTCACAAAATGCAGTCTCTGTACCAAACGCATAACAAGATACACAATCGCATACTTGAATTTCCCACTCTCGAGGAAAGGACTCAGTTCTTAATAAATCCCAAAAATAACTATCCGGTTCAGACCCCGCATTAGATATTATGAATTCCAAATCGATCTTCCCTTTATCAACTTTCCCATCAACAATCGCTGGCTCTACGATCAACTGAGAAAAGCCACTAAGAACTAAGAATAAGAAGAAAACCAGTGGTAATATTTGTTTCATGGATTATCTAATTGAAAAAATTACATAATAATAATGTAGAAAGCATAAAAAAAGGGATACGACAAGTCACATCCCTTTATATATTTCACTATTGAAATTCTTATTCTTTAGTCAGCCTTACAACTTTCACGACTTCGTTAGTCTTGTCCATCATTCTCACCAGGTAGATACCTTTATCCAAATCTTTTACATCGTGTCTTTGGCCTGAATTATGAGATTCTGCAAGCATTTCTTTTCCGACTATATTGTATACAACTATACTCTTGATAGCAGCATCGTCGTTAATCTGGAATGAATTAAAAGCTGGATTAGGGAATATGAGAATATTTGAATCATCCAAAGTAGCTGTGCTGCTAGGCGGAGATATGAGATATGTTAAAGTCGTATTAGCCTTGACAGTTGAATCATCACCACATACATCAAACAACTCAAATTCCAAAGAACCGTCTGCAACGACACCGTTTGGTCTGATGTATACATAGAATGTTTCTCTTTCTCCTGGCTCCATTGTACAAGGCTCATCACATGATCCAGATTCAAAACCCCAATCATAACAAGTAAAACAATCACAAACTTGTATATCCCACTCATCAGGAAAAGTTCCAGTTCTTTCTAGATCCCAATAATAATTATCTATTTGGGTACCAGTATTAGTTATCGTGAATTGTAGCGAAATCCTTTCAGAATTACTATCGCCTTCTACGTTAGCAGAATCTATGACCAACTGAGAAAACCCAGTCATCGAGGCCATAGCAAAAAAGAATATGAGTAAAGTTTGTTTCATGTGTAATCTCATTTATGTAAATATATTACAATTCCATATAATTATTGTCTTATTCTATCGTTAAATAAGGCTTATTAATGTCGTAATCAGTCATTTGACAACAAATTGATCAAAAATTCAAAAGTTATACCATTGTTATTCACTTGCCGAATACATTTCATCTTATTCTTCATTATATATCGATTAGAAGCCTTAACGTAGCTACTACAGCTATGTCTGCATTTATACTTCATCTATAATTCCAATATCTTATACGGCATATACTATTATTAAATGGTTTTCGACCTTGTCACAATCAATCGACAAACATTAAACGATAGACTTGTTGATTCTGTCCTATCTGAAATCTCAAGAAATACATCCCAGCAGGCAATCCAAGACGTTTTACCATAACTAACTGATCATCAGCAACAAAGTGCACATTATCATCCAATCTTCTACCCTGAATGTCTTCAAAAATCAGCTTATCCACCTTGAATCCAATTTGTAATTCCACATAAATCTCATCCACAGCTGGATTTGGAAAAATATTGACCTCAAAATCTGCTTCTGTAACAATAGACATAAAATCCAAAGCTTCCTCATAGGCTTGTAGTATCTCTCCTGACTCAGTATCCAAAGCCAGCACTACCATTCTGAGGTTGTTTTCATTGAAAGTAGAGGGTACTACATATTGAAAATCCTGTTCAAAAGTCTCTCCCACCCCTACTGCACTTACTGAACCCATCTCTCCGCCGAATCCACCTATCGCCTCCCTTACGACATCGTCATATTGCATTTCATCTGCTGGCACCGGATCTGATAAGCTCTGCCAATTTTTTCCGTCTGGACCTGACAACATTAAATCAGAAGCTTCAAAACTGAAAATATTGGACTGATCATAGGTAGGATCAGCACCTTGAACACTGTCTTCCACTATCAGCAATACCAGTCGATGTATAGCCATTTCCAGTGTGGTAAAGGCTGTACCCTCGACCCTATAATTCAATACTCTGGTGGCAGGGTCGTAGGCGTAATCTGTGGAAATAGATATAGGCGCAAGTGCTGCATCCATACGGGTGATGCTCTGAGTAAGCTCTGTCGTCTGACCATACAACTTTCTGTTCAGGCCTGCTGAAGGTAATCCTTGACTACCCTCAAGGCTATTGAATCCCAACTCATATAAGGGCAGGACCATAGGATCATCAGTATGGATGGAGAGCACTACAACTCCATCCCCTAAATGTGCTTTCAGCTCCTGCTTATCCACGATCCCTTGCGGACAGATGGCACAACCCGTACTGGTCAGTTCTTCATACAGTCCAACTTGTTGGACTCCCGACTCAAAAAAGAAAAAAGTTCTTTTTTCATTCCGAGAATTATAGGGCTCATTATTAAGAGTTTTAATGGTAAAGTCCATCACCAATTTATCTGCATCTAGCTGATCAGTGTTTGGTATTGAGAATTCTGTAACTTCTTGCGGTCTCAGCATCAGGTTATTCAATCCGTAAGAAGCGCTAAGATTACCGTTGCCAGAAACTATTGTCACTTCCAGAGTCATATCTTGGATGATCTCAGTCCCTTGGTTCTGGATGTTGACTATAATCTCAGAACTTGAAATAGCTTGATATCTGTCACCGTTGATGTCTGTTATCTCTGCCGCAAAAGCTGATGAGGGCTGGGTCACCAGAATATCATCCACAGTCAATGCATAATTGTCAATTCCATTCTGATGAAAAGCTATTCTCACTTGTGAGCCCCTGTAAGCACTAAGATCCAAGGACCGCTGCTGAGGAGTGGCAGATTCATTGTTGACTATAGTCAAAATGTCTGTAAAGTCTGCTATGTCCAACCCACCGTTTCTGGACAACATCACTCGGTAATTCTCTAATTGTGAAGGTGCGCCACTCAGTGAAGCAGCCACCCATGATAATTGAGCACCGTTCATTGTCAGATCCATAACAGGCGAGATCAACCAATTATCAGCCGTACCGCCATTCTCAAAAGCCGAGACTGCAATGGCTCTGAAGTCAGAGCTGCTCGATATGGGAGCTACTTGAAAGCCCCCACTGAGACCTTGGAAGTCGCTGATAGGTGTTAATTGGTCTTCGTCAAGAGAGGTGAATCCATTAAGGCCTCCCGATTGAAAATCCTCTATGAATATCGTGTCTTGAGATAATAGAAATAATGGTAAAGTAATCAAAAGTAGGGTTAAGTTTATTACCCTTAAGCAAATACACATAGGCATATGTTTTAATATCAGCTAAGGTACTACACTTCTATCTCTCAAGCCACAACACAAAAAAGAGGCTGTGATCATATGACCACAGCCTCTTGTATAATTTATTTTCAGTCTTGCTTATTTAGCAACACTTACTCTTCTTACAACTTCCTTGTCACCTACAGTCATATAGATAACATAAGCACCTGGAACTAGACCGCTAACATCGATAGTAGATCTGTTACTTCCTGATACACTGTTCATTCTTTCAGTAAGAACAGTTTCTCCTAGAACATTCACCATTCTGATATTGACATCAGAAACCTGATTGACATTCATATCCACTGTCAATTCATTTACTGCAGGATTGGGATATACAGCGATAGACTCATCTTGATCTAGCTCGTCAAGAGATGAAAGTGCATCAGTATTAATGTTATCTACATAGAGATTATCTCCATACTGCGATGTGAATTGAAATCTTACTATTACCTCTTCACCGATATAATTAGAAAGATCTATTTGAGCAGATTCCCACTGGTCTGCATCTGGTCTAAACCACACATTATTAGGATTGTTTACTTCTGGCGCAGTCGCCAGATCAGAACCTGATTTTTCCCATAGTGTTGTGAAGTTCTCTCCACAATCTGTAGAAATCTGAGCTGCCATTCCATCATTTGAACTTTGAAATGAAGTATAAGCGTAATCCCATGTAATTGCTGGCGTTGCTGAAGTTACCTCCACTTGGTCAAGAATAGTAGCACTACCCATTTCTCCAGCATTCGCCCAGAAATAGAACGGTATAAGTAGAGAATTTTGTGACATTCCGCTGCCACCCAATGGTGCATTTCCACCCCAAACGTCTTGGTTTACAACCAGGAAATTAATTGGCGCATCTACAATCATGACAGTAGTTACATCTCCTGCAGTTTCAGACTCGAAACTGTTTTCTACACTTGTGGTAGCACCACCAATTTTTCCAGCAGCTATAGTTGTTGTCACATTACTTAATTCCCCTATGTCACCATCCGCTTCCACTTCATAATAGATTACATTGTTACCTCCTGGCAGATCCAGTTCTGTGAGAACAATATTATTGAAGCCCCCTGGTGGAATCGGTGTATCTATTGTTCTTCTTTCTATCTCGAAATTATTTACGTAGAATACAACATCATACTGATCTACTGTTGCTTTTCCAGGATTAGTAACGAGAATTTTCGGTGTGAATGCATAATCACATAAACCGCCATCTACTGTACTGGTATTCTCTATCGCCAAGTTCACATAATCACCTAATACTATTGGCACTGAAGTTCCAGCATTTACTACTCTTTTCGTAAAATCATCCTGTACAAATGCAACAACCTCTAGCTGTGTAATGTCATAAATGTTAATACCTGATATATCCATGCCGTCCCAAGTCATTTCCCAAGTTTCTCCAGCAGCTATTTCTGGAACTTCTGTTCCATTTGGGTCAGTGAAGAATTTTTTCATGACACCTTCAAAATGAGTCATAGGTGTAGTTCCTGGTGGGCTGTCCCAAGTGATGACTTGCTCTGTCAGAGCTACTCTTAACATATCAGTATTCATACTGTAAGCATCTGATCCTTCATTGATGACTTGGACAGCAATATCCAGTGACATTTCATCTGCAGATAAAGTGTGACTTACTGTTATGAGCACAGGTGCATCTCTTGATATCGCTTGGTCTATTGCTGATTGTGGCAATAAATCAGGAAAAGTTCCACCTACAGATTGCCCATCGAGGTAGGGATCAGGGGCTTGGTTGTTTCCATAATAAGTTCTTCTTGTATCCACCTCTCCTGTGTTGTCATTATACATTAATTCCGGCCCAGTTGGAATTGGAACCTGATATCTTAATTGCACAACATTATCTGCATTGAGAGCCATACTCTCGTCAATAAAGGGTGTAGAAGTTGCACAAGGAGGACAATTGGATCCTGTGAATTCTTCAAATAAAGCAGTTCTCTTTGACTGACCATAGATGGCAGAACAAATTGCTAATGCTAAAATTGATAGTAAAATTTTTTTCATTTCTGTATTAATTGATTAGTGATTTAACTAAGAATACTCTAAACGGACGTCAATGTACGGAATTATGGCTTATTGAATGGCTCTCGTTTCGCATTAAAATGTCCGCTATGTTCGTTAATTAATTAATTCCAAGATCACCATAAATCCTGTCGCATTCCTCCTACTAGTCTCATACTTGAGTATAATGAGTTTAGATATAATACCTAGAATACATGACATTACTCTCGTCATCTGGCAAGTATGATAAGCAGCTATCATAACAGTCAACTTTTAGAAAAAGTTTGACCACTATAGTTGAATATCGAGAAGCAAAGCTTGGATTATAATGCAATTTACTTGTCATGCAGCCGACTTTATAAAGAAGATGTTTCAAGCAATAACTACATTTGAAATCTTTTCCATTGGTCCCATTCTATCTGTCACCCCTATGGTGACCCCCGCTATTTTATACATCTAAATGTCAAGTTATATGAGAAAGACAATCCTGGCTATTCTTTCTGTATTCATATGCCTACTTCTAACTACTCTGACTACCTATGGGCAAGACAAGATCAAAGTTGTCGTTAATGGAAAGCAGGTGATACATACCCTGAGAGCACCACTTAATTCAACCAGAACCAATGGCAACTGTACACGACTACCTAATAGGACCATAGATGGAACCTGCAACAACCTCACTGATCCAATCACCTTTGAGTATGGTGCAACTGACATCCCCCTCAGAAGATTATATACCCATGCTTATGCTGATGGAATTAACTCCATGGCTGGACCCAATAGACCCAATCCCCGCTCCATATCCAATACAGTCGTGGATCAGACCGGAAATATTCTCAGCGCCAATAGCCTGAGCAGCATGGTCTTTACTTGGGGCCAATTCCTGGATCATGACATATCCGTCACACCAGCTGGCTCAGAATCAGTCCCTATATCGTTGCCTGCAAATGAGCCAACTTTCGTTTCACCGATGGAATTCCATAGATCTCTGATACATCCTGGCACAGGCACCACCATACCTAGAGCTCAGACCAATCTCATAACCGCATGGATAGATGGATCCAATGTCTACGGCTCTGAGCAAACCAGAGCTGACTGGTTGAGAACTTTTAGAAATGGCAAATTAAAAACCTCAACTGGTGCTTTATTGCCCTATAACACAACCACCAGCGAAAAGAATGGTCCCATCGACCCCACTGCACCGTCCATGGCTGGTGAAGACACCAATCCCAAAAAATTCATAGCTGGCGATGTCAGAGCTTCAGAACAGCCAGGCCTGACTTCCTTGCATACTTTGTTTGTCAGAGAACACAATAGAATCTGCGACCAACTCATAGCCTCCGGAATGTCTGATGATGAGGCCTTGTATCAGAGAGCCAGAAAAATAGTAGGAGCACTGATGCAGAAAATAACCTTTGAGGAATTTCTGCCTGCCTTGGGCCTTGACCTGGAATCGTACACAGGTTATGATCCAGCAGTAAACCCCAATATTTTCAATGAATTCTCTACAGCCGCTTACAGAATAGGCCACACCATGGTGACTGAGCACTTACCCCTGGCAGACAATAATGGTCACCCCACCAGCAGCATTCCATTGATGTTAGCTTTCTTTAATCCTACTATTATTGCTAGCAATGGTGTGGAACCCATTCTGATGGGACTCATGCATCAGACACAGCAAGAGGTGGATCCCTTTGTCGTTTCTGCACTCCGTAATTTTCTTTTTCCGATACCCGGCAGTGCCCAAGCTTTTGGTCTGGATCTGGTAAGCCTTAATATACAACGGGGGAGAGATCACGGTCTCATAAGCTATATGTCATTAAGAGATTTAATGTCTTGCGAACCCATCACCGGATTTGATCAGATCAGTTCTGACCCTATAATCAGTACAAAATTGGCACAAGCCTACGACAACGATTTGGAGGCCATAGACCTATGGGTAGGCCTACTAGCAGAAGACAAGCTGGCGGGCTCTAGTTTCAGTCACACCATGTCTCAACTGCTCTATAAGCAATTCTCAGCTCTCAGAGACGGAGATTTCTATTATTATGAAAACGACCCTGCACTCAGCACTGCCGATAGAAACAGTATCAAGGCTACAACACTGGAGGATGTGATACTGAGAAATACCACGATTAATAATCTCAGCACAGCTTTCTATAATTAAGCCCGGCAAGAAAACCTTCAGCACTCACAACCTTACTTATAATGAAAATCAATCAACTAAATAAAATTGCTTTTGTACTAAGCTTGTTTTTACTCGCAGGAATATCTGTCGAGGCTCAAACCCAATGGACGGATAATTTTGAAAAAGGCTGGGGCATATGGAATGATGGTGGTGCAGACGCGATGAGATTGCTCAAAGGCACCAGCACGCCACAAGATATATACCATGCCAGACTCAGAGATGACAATGACCAAGCTTCCAGCATCTTTACGGATATTCTTGATTTGACTCTTAGTGGTCAGGCCACTATTTCCTTTACCTACGAAGCCCATAGTATGGAAACAGGAGAGGATTTTTTTCTGGAATACTCTGATGATGGCGGCAATAGTTTTGAAATTATAAAAAATTATGTGAGTGGAGAGCACTTCCAAAATCGTGAAATCATAAATGAAACTGTTACCATCAATAAAAATTTTACTAACAATACTGTCCTTAGATTCAGATGTGATGCTAGTTCTAATTATGATCAGATTTACCTGGATGATATAAGCATATCAGCAGGTGGCAGCACAACTTATGACTGCCCCACCCTCACTGCTAACATAGGCGACATCTGCAATGATGGCAATCCTGCAACCAGTAACGATATGATCACCAGTGATTGCACTTGCTCAGGAACTGTGGCCGCTCCTGCAGAATGCACAGGCAAAATCACTTGTCTGGAAATAAATCCACTTAATAACTCTGAACTGATAGGTCAAGTGAATGGTAAGGAATTCTGTTCTGACAGATTCACAGGTTCTGTTCTCAGCATCAACGCTACTGTATCTGGCACTCATCAGAGTATGAAATTCATCATAGAGTCACCACGAGGGGTTGTTACCTCTTTGGAAAATAAAGAAAATTATAGCTCTGATAATTTTGGCGCTACCACAATAGGCACCTATAAGATCTACGCAAAGCTTTACAGCCGAGACAATCAAGCTGGAACCCTCTGTGACCAAAGCCACGTTTACTTTACTATCAAAGATTGCGCATCTGATTACGATTGCCCCTCACTTAATGCCAATATCGGAGACAACTGTAATGATTTCAACCCTACTACTAATAATGATGTCGTCACAGCTTATTGCACCTGCGAAGGCACGCCCACTATCCATAGCTGTAATCATAACCTGATCCACTACCAAGGATTCGAATCAGATATGGGTCTATGGAGAAATGGTGGTCCTGATTGCACCAGAGTTTTAAAGCCAAATAGTTTTGCAATGGGCAATTATTGTATTCGACTGAGAGACAACAGTGGCGAGGCTTCCAGCCTGATTTATGACAACTTGAATCTTGCAGGTGCAGCTGAATGCAAAGTCAATTTCATTTACTTTGCTGAGGGTATGGAAACAGGAGAAGATTTCATATTGGAATATTCTACTGACGGTGGCACCACCTTTAACACCATAAAAAAATGGGTGGCAGGAACAGATTTTAACAACGGTAGCAGAATATCACAATCAATCAGCTTCAGTGGAAATTTCTCCGCTCAGTCTCAGCTACGTTTCCGTTGTGATGCCAGCACCAATTTTGACCTCATATATCTGGATGAAATTCATGTCTATGCATGTACGGGATCAGGCACTCTCTACGATTGTCCTGCCTTAAGTGCCTATGTGGGAGACAACTGTAATGATGGCAATCCCAACACGATCAATGATAGCATTAACACTGATTGTACTTGTGAGGGCATCCCTGCCAGCACAGGTTGCACAGAACAGCTAATCAATGAGGAGGGCTTTGAGTCTGGAATGGGCATATGGAATGATGGCGGTGCAGATGCTTTGAGATTCAATGATCCTGACAGTTACATAGATGGGGCTTACACGATCAGACTCAGAGATAATAGCGGGGAAGCATCAGGTATCATTTCTAATCCATTGAATTTTGATGGTGTTTCAGAATGCAGAGTTGATTTCAAATACCTGGCATTGAGCATGGAACCAGGGGAAAAGTTCCTTATCGAATATTCCACTAATGACCAATCCTATGATCTTATTCACCAATGGGTAGCTGGAGTGGACTTCCATAATGGCGATGTAATGACAGAATCCATCTCATTCTCTGGAGATTTTTCTACCTATACTAAAATAAGAATCCGATGTGAAGCCAGTAGTAACTATGACTATATCTACTTGGATGAGATACAAATCCACACCTGTTCTAATGCAGGTATCATTGCAGAGGGTAATGGTGATACACCTGCTGTAACTTATGATTCCACACAAAATGCAGTCGTCACCCTGAACCTGGATCAGATTCTTAATTCTGAACTTGAGACTACTCTATCCGTGTATCCCAATCCCGTGACAGGTCATACTTTGCATATGAATATCAAGACTCAAGAGGACACAAGTGGTTCTGGTTCCATTTACTCACAATATGGTGAGTTCATTCAGGATTTTGAATTTTCACCTCTCTATGAAGGCTCGAACCTTCGGCAGCTGGATATAAGTGATGTGGAAGCTGGAGCTTACCTGCTCAAAATAGAGATAGGTCCAGAAGTTCTCTACGAAAAAATCGTCATCCTCAGATGATAAAATGATTGAGTATAAATTTTATGAGACTGTATCATGATCATGGTACAGTCTTTCTTCTGTGGAGCTGGTATTGAATCACGACCTTGCATATTTCATATAATAATTTTATCTATGTTTAGAGTAGCTAAAATAGAAACATGGAAGGGATTAAAGTATCACTATTAGAAGTCTTTATAGATGCAGCTCTGAGAGAGGATGTCAAGGATGGCGACCATACCTCACTAGCTTGCATAGACCCGGAATCTCAAGATACTGCCAAGTTGCTGGTCAAGGATGAAGGCATTATTGCGGGGGTTGATTTTGCAGAATTCGTATTCAAGAAATTGGATCCTGAGTGCACCTTCAATAGAATGATTGAAGATGGCAGCAAGGTCAGTTATGGTGATATTGCCTTTGAGGTTACAACGGGGTCTCAGACTTTGCTTATGGGAGAGCGCCTGGTATTGAATACGATGCAGAGGCTCAGTGGTGTTTCCACGATGGCCAGAAAATTTGCGGATCTGGTGGAAGACCTTCCTGTAACCATACTGGATACCAGAAAAACCACACCGCTGATGAGATTTTTAGAAAAATGGGCTGTAAGAGTGGGGGGCTGCACCAATTATCGGGACGGTCTTTATGACTGGATCATGATCAAGGACAACCATGTGGATGCTTGTGGAGGCATATCCAAAGCCATCCAGAAAGTAAAAGAATACCTGAAGGCCAATGATAAAAATCTGGGTATCACTGTAGAGACAAGAAATCTGAAGGAGCTGGAAGAAGTGATGGCAGAAGGTGGCATCACCAGAATCATGTTGGATAATTTCGAATTGGATACTTTGCGTCAGGCTGTCAAGCAGATAGATGGAAAATTTCAATCTGAGGCTTCGGGTGGTGTCAATCTTGACACAGTAAGAGCCATCGCAGAAACTGGTGTGGATTACATCTCAGTAGGGGCCTTGACACATTCTGCAGGATCATTGGACATGAGTCTCAAAATAAAGAAATAAGGTTGCTCTCTATGAGTAAAAAAACAACCTCATTTCTTTTAAATTCAAGTCGGATAGCTTAGGATCAAAAAAGTGATTAGTACACTCGAACAAACCAACACTATCCAGAATCTCAAATCGGAAAATATCCGTTGATCTTCATTATGAATCATCAGAACGTTGGTTTTGGTTATTAAATATGAGTAAGACAATACACCTATGCCAAAAAGAATACCATATGGATTTTCTTGCATACGTAGACTACACCTTAGCTGTAGCTTACTTCTCGGTAGTATAAGCATGTGACATGGTAACTATGTATTACCGGCTGACTGTAGGAGCTTTATAAGTGATACATATGCAATATCTATACATAGCAGATTATTATACTAGAGTAAAATACCTTAAAATAGGTAGTAGAACTTTTATTACTGAGCAGTCGCCAGAAGTTTCTTAGTCCTTTTGATGAGACCAGGGCCGCTATAGACCAATCCTGAATAGATCTGGACCAGATCAGCCCCGGCTTTGATCATGTCCACTGCATGCTCCGGTTCGCTGATGCCTCCCACACCGATTATCGGCAGAGATTTGTTCTGAGATCTGAGGTACCTGATGACCTCCAGTGATCTATTTCTCAAGGGTTCCCCACTCAGGCCACCATTGCCTATCTGGGACAATTCCTCCTCAGACGCTGACAACTCATCTCTACTGATTGTCGTATTAGTGGCTATGAGTCCATCCAATCCTACTGCTGATACTATGTCGAGTACATCGTCTATTTCTTCCTTACCTAGATCTGGCGCTATCTTAAGAAGTACAGGTAGCTTTTTAATTTTCTCAGCTCTGAGTGCCATCAAGTGTCTGAGCAGTTTTGTAAGGGGCTCTTTGGCCTGGAGTGCTCTGAGTCCAGGCGTATTGGGAGAGCTGACATTGACTACAAAATAATCGACGAGAGGATATAACTTCTCAAAACACAACTCGTAATCCTTGTAAGCCTCCTCATTAGGCGTCAGTTTATTCTTTCCGATGTTGCCCCCGATGATGAGGCCTTGCTTACCATATTTTTCAAGTCGCCGGGCCATTGCCTCCACTCCTTCATTATTGAAACCCATCCTATTGATCAATCCTTTGTCTTGCGGTAATCTGAATAATCGTGGTTGAGGATTTCCAGTCTGACCCACTGGAGTGACCGTCCCTATTTCTATGAATCCAAAACCCAAAGCCGACATAGTCGTATAGTGTCTACCATCTTTGTCAAAACCTGCAGCAAGACCGATAGGATTGGGGAATTTTATTCCGAAGACTTCTCTCTCGAGGGCCTTGTGTTCATACTTGAATTGACTTCTGACAAATTTTCCCAATAGAGGAACAGAGAGAAGGGTCGCAAATACACTCGTTGTGAGATGGTGGGCCTTTTCTGCTGGGAATCTGAAAAGCAGCGGCTTGAGAATAAGCTGGTATATCACTTGATTTCTGCCTTGAGATTATCGAGATCTCTGACCAGCAACCGTTTTCTATTGAAGGTTATGATGTCAGCTGACCGCAATTCATTGAGAACAGTGGTGACTGTCTGTCTGGATGTCGCTGTAAGATTCGCTATTTCCTGATGTGTCAGAAAATTCCTGACCACCCACTCATAACCGACGCGTTCGCCTCTTTTGTCTACTGTTTCTACGAGGTATTCGACTATTCTGGATCTGGAATCCTTGAATACCAGCGATTCCAGCCGATTTTCCATTTCTATGACCTTCGACCCCATTAACTTCATGAAAAACAGGCTCAGTGATGAGTGATCCTTTATCAAGTTCTTAAGCGTACTGGAAGGAACACAACAGAGAATCACATTTTCGATAGCCATCGCAAAATCCTGACGCTTATTCTGACCTACGAGGGACAACTCACCGAAAACCTCACCCTTACTGAGTATGGTTTTGGTTATTTCTTTGCCATCGTCAGAATATGATCCGATTTTTACTCGACCTTCGCTGATGAAATAGATAGTGTCACTATCTTGTTCTGGTAAATAGACATAATCATTCTTGTCAACTCTTTTTTCATGGTTGTCTCCTAGGCCATTGACCTTATTGGGACAGAAAATAGTGCTGACATCTATGTTTTCTAAATACCAAATTGACTTGTCCTCCATTGATCTGTGGTTTAGGTAGGCTTCAATTTGAATTTTACGACAAACTCCTCAAAATAGGGGTTCATTGATTTAAACCTATCATACTTCTCTATTGTTGAGAATAATCGAATTTTTTCTGGCGGCTTATAACCTGGAAAAGCGTTTCTATCGGACATGAACTTGATATTCAAGTCTCTTTTTGGGTAGAGCTGGTGGATTTCTTCTATCATCTTGGTTTCTTGTCTGAGCATGTCCACAAAAATCTCAGAAGGGGTTTTTACGACAATTCTGTCTTCACCGACGAGGCTGACTTTACAGTTATCCACAGCAGATTTAAATGTAGGCGAAGTGGATTCTTTCCGCCACCTGGAGAATAGTTTGTGTAATTCTTCCTCAGTAAAAGGCAGATCTACGTGATTAGCAGCATTTTCCTCTGCTTCTATCTTAGCGACAAGATCATCTATGTCAGCTGTGATGGAGGGTGTGGCTTTGAGCCTTTTGGCGCTGACTTTCGGTTTATCTATTGGATTTGCAATGGCTGTGGCCTCGTCGCTTTGTGGGGCCGTTATGGCAGGACTGGGATTGGAATTGCCCTGAGATGGAGCGGGTTGCGAGTTTACACGGGTTTTGTCATCAGATTTTATCTGGGGCGCAGTCTCTTGTGATGCCACAGGGGTCGAAGCCTGAGAAGCAGCTGTGATCGCAAAAGGCACTTTCGAATCTGAAACTATTTTTTCTGAGGCATCAGTCACCTCACCTGTGTCAACAGGATTTTTTTTTTCAACTACACGATTCATATAAGCGATCTTGCTGAGGGCAAGTTCAAAAGCCAAGCGCTGATTATGAGATCTGACCAGATCAATATCCACTTTTTCCAGAATGACTAAAGCAGTCAGTAGGAACGAATGGGTAGTGAGGGCTGCTTGGGCTTCATATCGCGTCTGAAGAGCTGCTCCAGATTCCAGTAAGGCCGCCGTTCTCACATCCAGCACGAATAGTATACGGCGGAGATGTTCCATCATACCCACAACTACTTGCTCTATGGCAAAGCCCTTTCTGATGATGTCATCGACTATGACCATCAGCTCCACGAGATCTTCCTTGATGGCTGCATCCACCATTCTGAAATAATAATCATAATCCAGAACATTCAGATTCTCAGCAGCTGCCTTGTAAGTGATGTTTCCCACTACAGAACTCGCTATCTTATCGTAGATGGATAGTGCATCCCGCATCGCACCATCTGCCTTGTGGGCAATCAAGTGCAAGGACTCATCATCAAAGGTTCTATCTTCCTTGTCTGCCACTAATTTGAGCTGACTCACGATGTCCTTGATCTCTATTCGTTTGAAATCAAATATTTGACATCTGGAAAGGATCGTAGGAATGATCTTGTGTTTTTCAGTCGTGGCCAAGATGAACTTGGCATAGGGTGGTGGTTCTTCCAGAGTCTTCAGAAAAGCATTGAAGGCTGCTGAGGAGAGCATATGGACCTCATCTATGATGTATATCTTATAAGAACCTTGCTGTGGCTGAAATCTCACTTGATCATTCAGTTTTCTAATGTGCTCTACACTATTATTAGAGGCAGCATCCAATTCGAAAATATTGAATGAGGAATTATCAGCAAACGATTTGCAAGCTTGACATTCACCACAGGCCATATGATCCTGAGTCTTGTTTTGACAATTGAGAACTTTAGCTAGAATTCTGGCGGTAGAGGTCTTACCTACTCCACGTGGCCCAGAAAACAAAAAAGCATGCGCCAACTGATCATTCTGTATAGCATTTTTGAGTGTTGTCGATACATGATCCTGCCCCACTAACTCATCAAAGTTGGCAGGTCTGTATTTTCTTGCAGAAACAACGAAGCTCATATGGGTGTATTGACTAAGGTAAAGGCTGATAAAGATATAACCAATACTTAAAAAAGCGTTGCTTATCGGATTTCTTAATATGAACCAAGCTTCATAATCAATATTGAATTCAATCACCAATCGGTCAGCTAAAAAGTGCAAGTTAAATGACAAATTTTCACTTTTCGGACCTTAATCACTTGAAGACCAGCAAATTAACATTCATTTACATGATGAGCAGCTAAGGGTAAGGTGTACGGCTCCGTGTCTTAGTTAATGAGAAAAAATTTTAAGAACGTCACATACATCCTTAACCGAGAATGAAGGATTTAATATTAACTATACTGTTTCTTATAGGAATGGTGAGTGTCTCTCCATTGAAATCAGCTGGAGTAGAAATGGAAAATCCAATTACCATTTCGAGCATAGAACAAACCCAAGAAACTTGTAATCTAGGTAATGGAACTTTGACAATAAATGTCACAGGCACCCTCCCAGGTTTAGAATATTCAATAGATGCCGGGGCTACCTACCAGAGCTCTAATTTCTTCGATAATCTGCAGAGTGGTGATTACCTCATCATCGTAAGGTCCGCAAGTTTGTGTTCCGAAGTCAGGTCCATTCAGATAGCAGATGCGCCAGAACCCGAAGTGAGTATAATGAATGATTGTGTGCCAGGTAGAAACCTATCCAATATTACCGCTGTAGTGATAGGTGGTATTTTCCCGTACACCTATGAATGGTCAGGAAATGGTATTCAGGAATCAGATGAAATCTTGACAAATGTTACACCTGGAGAATATTATCTACTGGTGACGGATAATCTAGGCTGTACTATCAGGGACACGGTTCTCATAGAAGAGTGCTGCGAACTCAAAACCAATTGTGATCTGCCTACCTTAGAATTAGCTTGTATGACAGCAATTCCAGCTGTTGACTTTGCAAGCCTTAATGTCCTGGACTTTCAAGAACAAAAGGATAGTCTGGCGGTAATGGGAATCACGGTAGAGAAACCTTGTTCAGATATAAATATAGCTTATCAAGACGTAGAAGAAAATAATCCCACTAACTGTTCAGATGGACCACTGGTCTTGACAAGAACCATCACAGTATCAGATGATTATATATCTTTTGATTGTAGACAAAGAATAGAAGTTCAAAATTCAACAGCACCCACGATAGATGAACGGCCTAGTGATCTGGTCAGCTCTTGTTCAGATGAATCAGCCTTCAGAAACTGGCTTGATAATAAAGGCGGTATGATGATCACCGGTTGCACTGAGCCCTATACCTACTCCACTGTGCCTGCTGACCCGGTCGCTCCTTTATCATGCAATGAGGAAATAGAAGTGACGTTTGTTGTGATGGATGCTTGTGGTAATGCGCTATCGAGCGCAGCCTCCTTCACTGTTATGGATACAGAAAAACCAGAATTAGCCTGCCCAGCAGATATAACTGTGGATGCCGAAGATCCTGACCTGATGGTTAAGATCAATGACTGGCTGACCAGTATAACAGTTGCTGATAATTGCGATGACAGTATCGCACCTGACAATGATTTCGATGCCAACCAATTGACGCTGGACTGTTCACAATCTCTAGAACAGCCTGTCACCTTTTCAGCTCAAGATCAATGTGGTAACGGTAGTGAATGTCTGGCTAACATCAGCATAGGTGGTCTGGCACTCCCTGAACTCAGTTGCGGAGAACATCTTACTATGGACTGTAGCGAAACGGATAGAATTACTGCAGTACAGAACTGGATAAGGACTTTTACTGCTCAGGACGGAGATGGCATAGAATTGACGATAGATAATGACCTGGACCTGACTGCTCTGGAAGCTTTACCCTGCAACATTTCCATGCTTGTCAATTTTTCCATCATAGATGACTGTAATAGAACCTTGGATTGTAGTAGAGAGATCATAATCATCGATGATGAGCAACCCGTCTTGGATTGCCCTGCTCAATTAGAATTATCTGTTTCTGATTCTGATCCCATGGCTACTATCACACCATGGCTAGCAGAAGCAACAGCTTCAGATAACTGTGACTCTGATCCAGTATTGACGAATGATTTCAGCTCATTGGATGATCTGTGTGAAGTCGCTAGTGATCTGGTAATCACCTTTGAGGTGGTAGACGCTTGTGGCAATAGCAATAACTGCCAAGCAACAATAACTGTTATACATGCCATGCCTGTATTGACTTGTCCAGACCCATTGGTGCTTAATTGTGGGGCAGCCATGGCCGATGAGCAAGTTGCGGAATGGCTTTCGGCAGTGGTAGCGACCGGAAATGACGGGAATAACATCGATAATGATTTCTCTGGTCTTGCAGGAATAGAGCCTTGTGGTGAAGTGCAAACTATTACGTTTACCACTAATAACACCTGTGGAAATGCTGCTGACTGCAATTCAACCTTTATGATCATAGATGAGGAAGCTCCAGAAATAATCTGTCCACAGGACTTGGAATTTGACCTTGGAGTATCGGATGCAAGTAATCAGATAACGTCATGGCTCGAATCAGTAACAGCAACGGATTGCAACACTTACACGATCAATGACGATTATGGCCTGGACTTCAGCAATATCATTTGCGAAGAGAGTGAAATAATCACGTTTGTGGCGGAGGATAGATGTGGTCTTACTTCGAGCTGTAGTGCAACTTTAAATCTTATCAATACTGCAACCATAGAGATCATATGTCCAGAAAACATCTGGTACAACTGCTCGGACCCACATCTTGAATTCAAAATCAATACTTTGCTTTCAGAAATAGAAGTGATTACTTCCAGTAGTTACCAGCTCGAAAATAACTTCAATCCTCTGGATCTTCTACCAGACGATTGCCTGCAAGATGGATTAGAAATAGAAGTGGTAGCAATAGATGCTTGTGATAATGAAACGACTTGTCTTACCTTAATAAATTTCAGACCTAGTCCAGAAATCTACATACCGAATATCATAACGCCAGATAGTGATGGATTCAATGATTACTTTACTGCTTTCGGGAATGAATCTGTGGATTATATTGCGTCTATGACCATATTTAACAAATGGGGGTCTAAAATCTTTGATGTGTCAGATATTGCAATCAATGAGGAGAGAGAGGGCTGGGACGGCAGATATGGTGTGGAAGACGAAAACATCAATGTATACACCTACCACCTGGTCATTATCGATACTAATGGTAATGAGATAGACAAAGTTGGCACTATTCAGATCCTTAAATAAAATTCTCCATTCTGCCATAGTGACAAAACATCATTCTATTCAAGATAAGAAATCAGAACAATCAATATCCGATGCCTGGTCTTTAACTTTTACAGTCTTAATACTTTCCTAAAAGCCATGTGACTTGGTTGCATAATCAAAGTCAGAATCGTTAGAGTATTGTAATTAAGAATTATCTTTGCAATTCCTCCCATAAAGCGCTGATACTTCCTGATACTCGATTTAAATGAATTCAGCTTTAGTTATTTGATTGGATTGGTTTTTGCCCGATTTCAAATAGCCTTCTAACTATCTGAGAATAAAAAGAGACACTATGATTAGGTTTTCCATTAACCTATTGTTGTTTGTATTTGTGACATTTGACGTCCTCGGCACAGGTATTCCATCTGGTTCTGAAAGTCCATTTATTGTTGTATGTCCACATACAGATGTTAAGATACAATCTTGCCTTCCTCCTATTCCCGCTATATTAAATAATAACTTACCTGACAATACGCTAGACCAAGATTGGTTCAATGCTATCGATGGACAAAGTGATATTGGTAGTAGCTGTAATGGTCCTGTTACTGTAAAGGCTGGATTCGGTACTTTGCTCAATACACCAGCAGATTGCAATGATATTGCAATTTACCAAAGAACTATTACTGTTTACGATGGACCCCCTGGTTCCATAACACCTTCTCAGGATTGTGTTGTCACTTATGAAGTTGATAATCCATTTTATATACTAAGAGATATTTCTATTTCCTTACCAGTTCCACCCACGATAGTTCAGTGTAGTGATGATGTGGATGCTGAGTATCAAAAATTCTTGGACAACTTAGGTTACACTGTATATGATGAAGGCTGTGCCTTACCGATTACAGAAAACACATCACATCCCAGATGGCAGCCACTACCAACTACAATCAGATATCTAGAAAGTCCTGAAAATCCAAACGGATGCGGAACTTCCCTCAATCCAGGGAATGGATATTTGAGCTATGCTTTTTACGTCATAGATGCTTGCGGTCATGAAATGTCAACTATTGCAGAATTTATAGTCATCGATGACGTTCCTCCTGTGATCACAAATTGCCCGGCAGATTTAACCTTAGATCTTACCTTAGGACAAGCAGATATAGACAAGCTGATAACAGACCATTTGGATACAGCCACAGCTTCAGATAATTGCAATCCTGATCCTGATATAAGTAATACTTACTTGCCGACAACCATAGATTATAATGCCTGTAACGAAGAAGATTATGAAATCTTTATTATGGCAAATGATGATTGTGACAATAATGTTCCTGTCAGCTGTATGACGAAGATTACTATTACCAATTCAGGAGGCATAGTAATGGATTGCCCAGATGTGCCTCTGAATCTGGAATGTGGAGATCCTCTTAATGAAAATACAGTAGATAATTGGTTTGCGACAGTGAGAGCAGAAGATTTTGGTGGATTACAGCTTCAAGATATCACAAACAATTTTGACAAATCAAACCTTAATAATCCTAACTGTCCTTCCAGTATCAATGTAACTTTCATAGCCACTGATAATAGATGCATGCGTACAGAAACCTGCACGCAATTCATCAATATAGATGACACCATTCCACCCGTGACCATGGGCTGTCCTGCGAATATGAGCATCAATGCTGACTCGCCTACCCTGGTAGCTGACGTGAATGACTGGCTTAATCAATTTACGGCAACAGACCAGTGCAATACTGGAAATATTACATCCAATGATTTTGATCAGAATATCATCAATGGTACCAATTGTGGTTCCAGAACCGTGGACATTCAGTTTGTAGCGGATGACTTATGCAATCCAGCAGATTCATCCTGTGTAGCGACTCTGGACATCATAGATAACATCGTGTCTGAATTCTCTACTTTCCCACCAGACACCACAATAGAATGCTCTACTAGCCCCAACACAGCGGAGCTACAAGCGTGGATAAATCAAGCCGTTGCCGGAAATAACCTGGGTCAATCATTCACAGTACAAAGTGATTTGGATTTTTTCAATCCACTCTTTTCTGAATGTGGTGCAGAAATAGAAGTCACCATCTTCTTCTTGGACCAATGTGACATTCCGATAGAAAGAATAGCAAGAATTTTCATCTCTGATAACATAGCACCGACTATCACTTGTCCTGCTGACGCCACTTTTGATGCCGACCTCTCTCCAGATATCGAGGCTGATATTATCGGCTGGATAGGATCAGCAACAGTGAATGATAATTGTGGTACTAATAACTTACAACCCACCTTCAATGATTACTTCTCTGGAGCTTTCGCAGGTTGTGATGAAGAAATAACAAATACCATAACCTTCAATGTCTCAGACAAATGTGGCAACATGAGTCCCATCTGTACCTCACAATTGACTCTGAGGACTGAAAAAACACCGCTGATCAGCTGCCCGCCAGATCTTATTCTGGAATGTGGCGACACGACGAACCAAGATCAATTAATAGCTTGGTTGGATAGGCCATTGGCTACTTCAGTATTAGGGGACACCTTGATCGATCAGACTGATTTCGATATCAGCTCATTGGATCTCATATCCTGTCTCAATAATCAAGAAGTCAGATTCTTTGTGTCTGAATCTTGTGCACCAGGCATGTTTTTAGAGAGCGAATGCTTTTCCAACATCAGAATATCAGACACCACGCCACCGACGCTTACTTGTCCAGGGGCTTTGACCTTGAATACTACAGGGACTGATAACAATGCACTAGTCGATGACTGGTTGGCTACGGTGGAGTTTGGTGATAATGGCTGTTTGGATCCCATTCTTACTACCGATTATGACGACAACATAGATTTTTGCGCCCAGAGTGGAGCTATGAATGTCACCTTCAATGTGCAGGATCAATGTGGACTGATGGCACTAGGCTGTGTGGGCAGGATAACTTTCAATTCCAGCCTTCCTCAAGCCAATTGTCCGCCTGCTAATTTCGTATTGGAATGTGGAGACGCTGATAATGAAACTTTCATACAAGACTATCTTGCCTTGGCAACAGCCATGGACAACTCAGGTGTCGACCTCAGTATCAGCAACAATTACGATCCTGCAACCTTACCTACCACTGGTTGTAACGAATCCGTGCTGGTAGAGTTCTTAACGATGGATGATTGCGGCCAAGTCAATAGCTGCCAAGTGAGTATCGCTATCTTGGATACCCAAGCACCAGAATATATTGATGATTGCGCCACCTTGAGTTTATCCCTGCTATCAGGTACTCCTATAGAAAACAAAAAATTAAGCTTCCAGAACTGGTTGGATGGCATAGCGATCACAGATTGCAATGCCTTTACTTTGACTCATGATTTTGATCCTGAGACTTTTACGGTGGATTGTGATGACATCACCATTCCCATCATTATCTCACTGGAAGATGAGTGTGGATGGATAGCACCTCAGTGTGCCAGTCAGATCATCATCACCAACAATATAGATGCGACGATAACCTGTGCTCAGGATTTTACGGTGGAATGTGGAGACATGGATAATGAACAGCTTATAAGAGACTGGCTGGATACGGCTACGGCCAATGATAACTTGGGTAACAGTTTTGATGTCAATGACGATTTTGATTTCAATAATCCAGACTTGTTCCAGTGTATGAGTGCAATCGTCGTTAATTTTGAAATGGTGAATATCTGTGGGGCCACTGAGAGTTGCATGGCTAATCTGAACGTCATAGATAACACTGATCCTGAGGCCATATGTCCAGATCCTATCAGTTTGGTATTAGAGTCTACGACTTTTGATACTGATGTGACGAACTGGCTCAATACTGTAAGTGGAACGGATGCTTGCATATCTTCTCTCAATTATGTCAATACCTATACACCGATAAACTCTATCCCGCCTTGTACGGCTTCTGAGGACTATTCTATCAATTTCAGAGCCTTGGATGGTTGTGGTAATTCTGATGAGTGTATGGCTGTTCTGACAGTAACGACGGATAAGGTGCCTAGGATCAATTGTCCTGATAATGATCTGATGCTGGAATGTGCAGACGCAGATAATGATAACCTCATCTCCTCTTGGTTACAGACAACGAATGGAACAGATGCAGATGGTGGCTTCCTCATGGTCACTGAAAATTATAATTCAGCTGACCTGACGGCAATAAACTGCAATGGTACCATAGAAGTGGAATTCAGTATCACGGACGGTTGTAATATCACTGAGGTATGCAGCAAACAGATTATCGTAGAAGATACAACACCTCCTACTGCTGTCTGCCCTACTGACTTGACGATTAATTCCAGTAATCCTGATGGTGTGGGTCTAGCCAAAGCGTGGATGGAATCGAACGGTGCATTGGACGATTGTTCCATAGCAACCGCTTCTGTGGATGTCGCTTTCTTGATCCCTACGGTACTTTGCAATATGACGGAAATCAATGAAGTGGATTTCTTTGCCGAAGATGAATGCGGATTGACGGATGCTTGTACAGCGACTCTAACCATCAATCAAGCTTTACCAGAAATCTCTTGCCCAGATGACATTCAATTGCAATGTGGCGCCAGTACCAATCAAGATGAGATAGATGCATGGTTGGTTGCATTCTCAGGAACAGACAACAATGGCAACGACTTGGTGGTTACTGACAACTTCAGCAATACCAATCTGCCCAATGATTGTGAGTCATCTGTAGAATTTGAATTTAAGGTCTCTGACAATTGTGGCAAAGAAAGTGTTTGTCTCCAAAGCATCGTACAGAGAGATACAATAGCTCCTATCATTATTAATTGTCCTACAGCCCTAGAGCTGAATGTCGAGACAGCAGATCTCAATGATCAGATAAGCGTGTGGCTGACTAGCTTTGATGCAATGGATAACTGTAATAATGCAGATATTGCCTTGACTAATGACTACAATTTGGAAATTGAAGAATTTGATTGTGGAGATACGCAGGATGTAACTTTCCAAGCTGAAGACAGATGTGGAAATATAGATGCAACGTGTATAGTCAATATAAACATATTCAATGAATTGCGCCCAGAGATCAGCTGCCCTGAGGATATCATTGTCAAGTGTAATGAAGGGGATTTAGAATTTCAGATAAATGAATTCTTACTGGATTTCATTCCCATGTCGCTAGATAGCGCAGGTGTGACGACTGACTTTGACTTTAGCGCTGTGGATACAGAATGTAGTGGAGCTTTCACTCAGGAAGTTATTTTTACGATTACGGATAGGTGTGGGAATTCTGACGAATGCAGTGCTTTCATCGAATTCATACCGGCAGCAGCGGTATACATACCTACCATATTCAATCCGTCAGGGACAGGAGAAGATAGATTCTTCAGTATTCGTTCCAATGTTGCCGTGGAGACTATTACCTCTTTTCGTATCTATAGCAGATGGGGAGATCTGATGTTTGAAAGGAAGAATTTTAATCCTAATCAGGAAGAGGGATGGAATGGCCGGGATAATTTTGGCAACAATGTACAAGGTGTCTACGCCTACGTAATAGAATATGAGGATATTTTTGAGAATCCTTTCAGACACGAAGGGACCTTGACATTGATAGAATAAAAGTAAGAATATCGGCTCAATGTGATTTTTGTAATATAACATTAAATATATAAGCAAGAACTACGAGATGCCCACTTATAAACATAGTGTTAGTATAGCAAAGCCTTAGATTTTTCATAGACTTTGGGCATTTAATCTATATTTGCCGTCAGTAAAAAGACGTGCGGATATGCCCCTAGATAAGTCTATCAAATCGGTCCTCATCATAGGAAGTGGACCCATCATCATCGGACAAGCTTGCGAATTTGATTATTCTGGAACCCAAGCCTCTCGATCACTGCGAGAAGAAGGGATAGAAGTCAGTCTGATCAATTCCAATCCTGCAACCATCATGACCGATCCGGTCACCGCAGATCATATTTATCTAAAGCCTCTCACTGTACAATCTCTCAGAGAGATACTTGAGGAAAGGCAAATAGACGCTGTACTCGCCACTATGGGAGGACAGACTGCATTGAATTTAGCCATAGAGGCCGGAAAACATGGCTTATGGGATAAGTACAATGTTAAATTAATAGGCGTAGATCTGGAAGCCATAGATCTAGCAGAAAATAGAGAACGATTCAAAGAGCATGTCATCAGCCTAGGCATGTCGCATGCACCGTCAAGGATCGCCAACTCTTTTTTAGAAGGAAAATCAGCAGCACAAGAAATAGGGTTTCCACTTGTAATCAGACCTTCCTTTACGCTTGGTGGAACAGGTGGAGGATTTGTGATGAACGAGGAAGATTATGATGCCGCACTTAGGAGAGGGCTGGATGCCTCCCCTTCTCATGAGGTCATGATAGATAAAGCTGTCCTCGGGTGGAAAGAATATGAACTTGAACTCCTCAGGGATTCTAATAATAATGTTGTCATTATTTGTACAGTAGAAAACCTGGATCCTATGGGAATCCATACAGGGGATAGTATTACAGTAGCTCCAGCTATGACCTTAAGCGATACGGCTTATCAGAAAATGAGAAACGAAGCAAAACTACTCATGAGGTCGATGGGTAACTTTGCAGGTGGATGCAATGTCCAATTTGCAATCAATCCTGAAACAGAAGATCTCATATGCATAGAGATAAATCCTAGAGTTTCGAGATCCTCTGCACTGGCCAGTAAAGCGACTGGGTACCCCATCGCCAAAATCGCCTCCAAGCTCGCCATCGGTTACAATCTCGATGAACTTAAAAATCAAATCACCAAGACCACCTCAGCCTACTTTGAACCTACCTTGGATTATGTCATCGTGAAAATGCCGCGATGGAATTTTGATAAATTCTATGGGTCAGATCATACCCTGGGCTTACAGATGAAATCCGTGGGAGAGGTCATGGCCATAGGGAGGACTTTTACAGAAGCTTTACAAAAGGCCTGTCAGTCGCAAGAAAACAATAGAGCTGGGCTGGGCGCCGACAAGAAAGAATGGATCAAGACCGATGACATCTTACAGCGTCTGGAGAATGTCAGCGATGACAGAATCTACAGAGTCAAGGATGCACTGCGTCTAGGAGTACCCATCAGCACAGTGCAGAGATTGACCAAGATAGACCCATGGTATCTCAAGCAAATAAAGAAACTGGTCAATCTTGAAAACAAGCTGGGCCAATACAACATACCGGAGGACATTCCTGATGCCTTTCTCAGAGAACTCAAAGTCAATGGGTATTCAGATGCTCAAATAGCGTGGCTTATGCGCATAGACGAAAAGGAGGTGACGACGCATCGCAAGAAAAAGGGTATCACAAGAACTTATAAAATGGTGGATACTTGTGCAGCAGAATTTGAGGCGAAGACCCCTTATTTCTATTCTACTTTTGATTCAGAAAATGAAAGCATTCCTTCTGACAAGAAAAAAATAGTTGTACTCGGTTCAGGGCCCAACAGGATTGGCCAAGGGATAGAATTTGATTATTGTTGTGTGCACGGAATTCTAGCGATCAAGGATGCAGGCTACGAGGCGATCATGATCAATTGTAATCCAGAAACCGTTTCGACAGATTTTGATGTAGCCGACAAACTATATTTTGAGCCCGTCTACTGGGAGCACTTGCTGGAAATACTGGAACTGGAAAAACCCGAAGGGGTCATCATTCAATTGGGCGGGCAGACCGCACTTAAATTGGCCAAGCAGATAAAAGCTGCTGGATTCAACATCATAGGGACTGATTACGAAAGCATGGACCTCGCTGAAGACAGAGGACGTTTCTCTGACTTGCTCAAGGAACTCGGCATCCCCTACCCTAAATATGGTATAGGAAACGACATAGACAAGGCGCTGGAAGTCGCTAATCGTGTATCGTACCCGGTACTCGTAAGACCCTCATATGTACTGGGTGGGCAACGGATGAGAATCGTGATAAATGATGAAGAACTGGAAAGACATGTCCTTAGTATCTTCAAGCACATGCCTGACAACCAAGTGCTGATAGATCAGTTCCTGGAACGTGCCAAAGAAGCGGAAGTCGATGCCATCTGTGATGGTGAGGATGTGCTGATCATGGGCATCATGGAGCATATAGAACCAGCCGGCATTCACTCTGGAGATAGCTCTGCAGTATTGCCGACTTATTCCTTATCTGACGATGTAGTGGAGCAGATGCGGTCTTATACCAATAAGCTGGCCCTTGCCTTGAAGACCAAAGGTCTGATCAATATCCAGTTTGCCATAAAGGACGAGCGGGTCTACGTCATAGAAGCGAATCCTAGGGCTTCCAGAACAACACCTTTCATCGCCAAGGCTTACCAGGTGCCTTACCTCAAGTATGCCACGCAAGTGATGCTTGGCTACAAAAAAATAAAGGATTTCGAGATAGAGCAAAAGCTCGAAGGTTACGCCATCAAAGTGCCTGTATTCTCATTCAATAAATTTCCGAACGTTGATAAACAACTGGGACCGGAAATGAAATCCACTGGCGAGGCCATCCGTTTCATCAAAGACCTCAATGATCCATTCTTCAGGAAATTGGAACGAGAAAGAAGCATGTATCTGAGTCGATAAAAACTTTTATCAACTGATTATAAACAAGCTGACGATGGACTTTACGAGCTTTTAATAGATCTAATCGTAGTGCTGCCTATTGGACTATCTTCGATCTATCCTTTTAAGAGTTCCTTATCAGCTCGGAAAGATTATTTGCTTTCTGGTATTAATAATAACTACATTATTAAGCGCAGCATACAGACTGTTATAAATTTGGCTGAACTTTGTAATAACTTCACTTGGTAACTCATTCCACCATATGCCTTCACAAGATGCATCTTACTTATTTTCCTCTGACCGGCTAGGCTTTCGCCCTTGGCAAAATGATGACCTGCCTGGGATGGCAGCCATCTGCGCAGACGAGCAGGTCATGGAGTACTTTCCTAGGACCTTGACTAAGGAAGAGACATGGAATTTCATAGAGCGAATGCAAGTGCTTTATGAAGAAAGGCAGCATTGTTACTTTGCAGTGGAGCTATTAGAAAACAGACAACTGATAGGCTTTATTGGTTTAGGGTACCAGACTTTTGAATCAACATTTACTCCGATGGTTGACCTCGGATGGAGATTGAAACCAGAAGTTTGGGGTCGCGGCTTAGCAACTGAAGGTGCTAGACGCTGTATGATCTATGCTAAAATTGAACTAGGTCTAAATCACCTCTATGCCATCGCTCCAGAACTCAATCTCAAATCCATCAAAGTCATGAAAAAAATCGGGCTACAATTCAATCAGGAATTTTTACATCCGTTGCTTGGTGAGTATAAAGAGCTGCAACGCTGTGTCCTCTATGATAAATCTATCTGATTACTGTAAACTGATTGGTCAATATTTCTTTGCCAGAATATACATGCAGAAGTTATACAAGTCATGTCGCCACTGATAGAAAACTCTTTTATTACGTAGACTACAGTATCCGATTGAATATCAGTAAGATTCAAATCATCAATTGATATTAAATCCTCACCATATGAATCACGATACCACAAAAGCAATTCGCTGCCCGCATTTTTCGTTGAGTATCACCACGGAGCCAACTGGAGCAACGAAAATATCTTCATGCACAGGAAGCTCAAATTCTGCATTTCCAAAGTAAACGTATTTGAAATAAGATTTGATCCACATTTACTTAACTCTGCTGTATAATCACCTGGCTCTGAAACAGAGAATGGCTTTAGAACATTCTCTATTAGACCAATACAAGAAACTTTATTAGATCCCTGATCAACTCTAAAACTTAATCAAAATAACTTGGAAACCTCTACCTTACAATTGTAATCTGCCGCATGATCCACGCTCCACCCAGTTCCACATTTATGAAATACAACCCCGCAGTAAGCTCATCAACTTGTACTCTAGTTTCGGTCGCACCATTAAAAGTTTCTGAGAATAAAACTTTACCTGTGATGTCTAAGATATCATATTGAGAAATCTCTGCTGAAGCTGATGTCAGCTTTATCTCGGTAGTAGCTGGATTAGGATAAATGCTGATTAACTCGTCAGAGTCATCATTAGTAGTACTCGTCGTAATATATACATACGCTGGCACTCGATCAGAAACGCAAGTCTGACCTCCAGGAGTACTGATCCATCGCTCCGCGTAATAAATCGTATCCGCAACAATATCGTTCAAGAACAAATCGCCTTGAGTTATAAAACTGCCCAGCGTAAGATCACCCCACCACAATACTGTTCCTAGTCCAGCATCTGCAGTCAAAAAAGCTGAGCCTCCAGACGACACATAAGTATCCTCTACAACGGGAGACTCTACAACTATTTCTTCCATGGTGATGACCTGAGTCATTACATTCTCGCCACAATTATTCTGTACTTCTGCTGAATAAGTTCCTGGTTCCGTCACCCAGATAGTTCTAGTAGTATCACCAGTGGACCATAGAATATTAGAATCCGCATTCACTTCAAGTCTGACTGGTGTCCCTGAACAAAATGAAGTACCATCTGGAGCAAATATATCCAAAGGATCGGATTCATTCTTAATGTAAATATTCTCTGTAAAGAGATTACATCCTGTATCTGGATCGATTAATTCCACATTATAGTAACCTGTCGAATCCACCACTATTGAACGAGTTGTCGCTCCTGTGCTCCAGTCGTAAATATAATTATCTGGTGCTTGCAAGGTTGTTGTTTCTCCTGTACATAATACAGTACCACCCATCACTTCAATAGTCAAGAAGCCGACTGGACAATCCCACTCATCGACTGTCAAGGCTTGGTCTATAGCAGGATTCTCAATTACAGTTCTCATACCTGAAGGCCAACTAACGACCAGACTATCTATGGCAACATGTTGTCCGATACCAAAATGTATACCTAAGGTACTCATCGGTGTCCAGCTCGTACCACAACGAACTTCCCTCATCTGCTTACCCCAGTCGCCATAAATTTCCATCTTAGCACCTATCCCGTTCCGATTACTGGATCGTCCTATCGGGTTTATTCTGATCCAGTGATTATCATTGCCTTCGTTATAGTATACTAGATTAGAAAACTGCATATCCAAGAATCCATCACTATTCAAGTCTCCGATCGCACCCATATTGAATGCGATGGACGAAGTGGTGAAAGTCATATTCCCATTATTATAATAAATGACATTAGGCTTATCCATCATGATATCCATATCTCCATCATTATCGAAATCGGCTGAGAAACATTCTACCGTCAGTGTACCGGTCTTGTCAATCCCGCTACCCTCTATGACATCTGTAAAAGTGCCATCCCCATTATTACGCATCAATCTGTGGCTCATATTATGATTCGTGATAAAAACATCAAAATCTCCATCATTATCAAAATCTTCCCAATGAGAAACCCAAGACTGAGCACTGTCATCCAGCCCTGCGCTGGCTGCCACCTCGGTGTAATTTCCATTACCATCGTTATTATACAACTGATTGATAAGTGCTGGATTATCAGGGTCTGTGTTCAGTGAAATGCACTTAGTCAAGTACATGTCCATATCCCCATCATTATCATAATCCACCCAACTGGAAACATAATTCCCAGCCATCTCTTCTGGCGTAGTAAGTAGCGACTGATCGAGTATCAGCTGACCATTGCCATCGTTACGGTAAGGGTGATTCTGATCAAGGTCATGACAGATAAAGGCATCCAGATGTCCATCATTGTCTATATCAGCAAAGTTATTTCTCTGACTGAATATATCATCCGGCATCAGCACTTCTTCAAAGTCTGTACCGTTGGCATTCGCGTATAGAAAAGAAGCATTGGTTTCGCCACCAGAACACAAATCATTATAACCATTATTGTCAATATCGCCCGCGCAGATACTCCACTTAGGTTCATTGTAAGACTTCAAGATTGTTTGGTGATCAAAACCATTATCCGTTTGATAAGCTATATCCACCCTGAAAGTTGAAACCCCTACTATATCATCCTTATGATCGCCATTCATGTCGACAACGCAGTGTCTGAGAATAGCAAAAAAGTCTTGGGTATACCTCTGTGGTGTAAAACTCACTTGTGCTGACAAGCTGTGATATACCATGGTGCAGATGATGATGCTAGTAATTCTCATAATGTACCTGATGATGATTAACTTTAAATAAAGGTAGGGAACTTTAAACGTCAAACTTCATAAAAGCTTTGCTTTCCCCGACACCTTATAAACGAAAAATCCCATCAAGACGTCGCCTTGATGGGATTTTTGATAAATATATTTTTACTTGCACTATCTCGTCGGAAATACCAGATCAGGACTCACATTAGAAACGAATTCTCTTAGGCTGGCTTCATCAAATTTTTCAAGATTGACAAAGGTCCAGCTTACGCCTTCATCAATGGAAGATGCAAAAAGATTAGTCCACGCCTCAACGTCCTTTCCATTATAAGACAAATAATACCTGACCGGTATCACGGTCTGCAATTGGCCTTCAGATTTCAGGAATTCCGGATGGGTGCCCACTTCGACGCCTGTGTATTTGAATCCTTGGCTCATAAGCATATCTCCTTCAGACTTCAGGTCGGAGATGATAAAAGTCTCCCCGCCACCCATCTTGACGACATCAGCATGGGTAAGGGCAGCAACTTTCTCATAATTGTTATTTTGGATGGCTTCAGCATATTGCTCAGCAAAATTAGTCAAGGCTTTTGATTCTGGCACATCTGCCAGGAGTATAAGGTCTCCCACTTTGTCTTGTGCCATCAAAGCAATGGATACCAAAGAAAAAAGAAAGGTTAATTTTAGTTTACTCATTTTGTCTAGAAACTTTTATAAAAATGTAGACAGCGAAAATCACATGCCTAATTTAGCTCTCACCAGGTTACCGACATCCACAGACTGATCAGCATACAATAAAAAGCCTGTGCTATAATCGAAGATGTAAGTATAACCATTCTCAGCAGCCACCTGGTCGATAGCACTCTGGATTCTATCTCTGAGGGGTTTAAGTAATTTCTCACTTTTACTGAGAATATTTTGTTGACTTTCTTGTTCAAATTTTATCAGCTCCTGCTTCTCAGATTCCAGCTTAGCGCCTTGCTCATCAAGTTGCAAAGGTGATATTTCTCCTCTGCTTTGTTTTTTTTCCAGCTCTGCATATTTGTTCTGTAGAGCAGCTAATTTATCCTTGCCTTTTTTCATCAATTGATTTCGAAAAGTCTCAATGTTGGCATTGGCTTCTTTCACCTCAGGCATCTCTTGGACTATGGCCTGAGTATCCACGTATCCTAAGGTTTGAGCATTCAAACTTATAGTCAGAAAAAAGCAGCAAATAATTACTGATAATCGGGAGTTATTTTTCATAGTTTTCATAAAATAGTAATAAAAAATACTGGAGCTTAATGATCCTTATTTACTCTTAATACCCAGTTCTCTTTTAATCTCGGCTGTCTTATCGAATTCATCATTCAGATACAATAGTCCGGCGGCACTTGATCTGTCCAGGATGATATCATAGCCTTTGATTTGAGCATATTCTTCTATGGCTGTAAACACTTGGTCTTGTATTGGACTGACAAGTTCTTGCCTTCTTCTGAACAAGTCGCCCCCTTCTCCAAATCTTCGCTTCTGCAATTCTCTTACTTCTCTTTCCTTAGTGGTTATCTCTTCCTCTCTTTCGATTTTTGCATCTGGGCTCAAGAGTACTTGCTCAGCTTGAAATCTATTATAGAGACTTTTTATTTTATCATATTCTTGAGCAATATTCTGGCGCCACTTAGCGGTAAGCTCATCGATTTCATTTTGAGCTGCTTGATAATCATCCAGATTTTCCAGTATGTTGTTGACATCTACGATTGCTACTCTCTGACCTTGCAAGCTGAAGGAAAGGAATGCTGTTAATATTAAGATGAAAGTGATTTTGGTGTTCATGTTAAAATGGATTTATGATTATGCAAGGTATACCTTCATAAGGTCAATGAGACACTAAAGGTATCCTTGTGACTTTGATTTAACTATTGTTTAACGGCAAATATTAAAGGACCCTTGCACGGGGTGACAAAAATACCCTTAGAATCGAATATTTTAATTAAAAAAAGGCCCCTAAAAGGGACCTTTCTTATGATTTAACGTGATTTTAGTTCAATAAGGTTAGTTGACCTTGAACGGCCTTCGTCTGACCTGTCGCCATTTCTAGCACAAACTGGTAGACATACACCCCCTGGGCCAGGTTTTTACCATTCTTGGTTCCATCCCAGCACGATCTTTCCTCCCCTACTAGATTATCATATGATTCAAAAACAAGATTTCCCCATCTGTCATAAATGGTCATAGAGATAATTTTGCTGATAGCGTCCTCACCAAAAATCGTAAACTTGGCATCTTCACCACCTTGTGAGGGCTGGAATACTGTCGGTATATAATATTTAGGCTGTTTATCTGTGATCGTCACAGTGATTTTCCTCAACTCTGTGCAACCATGAATGTCTGTAACCTCAACCATATACTCCAGATCCGTATCAGGCGTTATCATCGCTGAAAGGCAGTCGTCGCATTCAAAACCCTCAGGTCCTGACCAGCTGATGGAGGCAATTTCTGAGCTTGGTAAATTATAACTCACTTCCAATAGAGCATTACTCCCTTCTGATACGAAAATATCGGAGCCTTGCGGCAAATTCACCTCCAAGGCGTCTGGATTCCTAATGACGCTTATAGTGTCACTTGTGACACAAGACATCTGATCCACCGTCCTCAAGATGTAAGTCCCAGGAATATCCACTAAGTATTTATCATCTATCGGCTCCAGCAATTGGCCTTGATCATCTATCCATTGCATTTCATAGTCCAGAACAGGACTTAACATTACTCCAACTAACTCAACTGGTTGATCACAATAGATAATCTTATCCTCACCAGCAGAGATGTCCAGAGCAGGCGTGACCTCAATTTCAAAGTCTCCCTGCCATTCCATAAGGCAACCATTGGCATCGGTTGCAGATAATATTTCATAACGCATGTCGCTGTCTGTCTCGATGGCTTCCAGATAAGTCGCATCATTTAATTCTAATTCTATTTGTTCTCCTTCATTTGTTTCCAATACGACCGACCACGGGCCAGCGCCAGACAAAGCCAACTTTAGAAAAGCTCTATCCCCAGCACAAATAACAGCGCTCCCTTCCATTTCCAAACTGGAAACTGGATAAGTGACCAAATCGTGTTCCAGCATCACAGAACAATTCTTGTAGGCTACCTCTACTTCATAACTATTCTTATCCTCATCGATTATTATTTCTGAATCTGTTGAGGAATTCTGATCGTTCCATACGAAGGTCGCCTCAGAGATCAAACTCATATCATCCAATTGTGCCATTAATCTCACTGGCTCACCTGCGCAGGCGATTTCAGGCTCTTGAGTTATGGTAGCAGCGATGCTGGATTCTACATTAAGGACCACAACTAAAGCTTCACTCGTACAACCATTCGTAGCAAATATCTCGTATGTATGGATGCCATTTTCACTGGCACTTAACTCTAAATCAATAGACCCGTAATCAGAAGAAATATGGAGCAGCCCCTCGGTATCGTACCAATAAAATCGAGCATCAGGATCATCTGAGTTCAATTCAAAAGTCACTGCGTCGTCTGGACAAGTTACCAGCTCTCGTGTCACGGCGGTCAGTATAGGTGCTTCGCAGCAAGTACTGGCAGCATTGAAATAGTTGGTTCTGTCAGTCTTACAGGACTTCGAGATGTAGGCACCTAGTTCGCCATCAGAGAAAGATTTGAAACCTACCATGCAATCCATTTCAGTATCGCAGCTAGGGTTTGATCTCGTCACCAAAGTCATACAGACTTCCCATTCCTGTGTCATCCCAGTTCCACACAAAGGATAATCATCGTCTCCATATCCGAGGTTAGGATCTGGTGTGGGATTAGTGCAGCAAGCATCATCAAAATCAAAGCAAGAGGGATCGAATGAATTGACAAATATCCATCCTGATGCAATGTTCTGACCGCTAATGTAGCCCATAGGATTCTCGCTATTCAGATTATATTCTATCGGCCCGGATTCATACCAGACCCAAGCTCCGGCTGGGTCGCCTTCGCAGATAGGATTTGCTGTTGTAAAACTTGTGTTACCTTGGGTTTCTAGCCTTTGAGTAATATTAGCAGGCTCACCCGTAGAGGTGAAAGAAGCTGGATCCCACCCTTCTCCAAAAAAAGGTACTATACCTTGCAAGTAATTACAGGACACATTCTGGAAGCCTGAAATCTTATAGCATAATTCCACTGCTTCTCCTGGCTGAAAAGGGCCAGAAAAGTCAGACCCTTTAGAAGTGGATTTCACTGCCAAGGTATTATGGATGTTACAGACATTCTCATCTTCGGAAAACGTTGTACATAGATCAAATTCTCCTTCAGTCCCATCTGCAGAGGAGACTGCTATCCAATAAGTCTTATTGCTCTCAAATAAAATATTTTTCAACTCAACAGTGGATGCCGAACTGCGATTGCAGTCTATAGCAATGAGCTCATCACAAGTCCCTTCATAAATGACTATCACTGGATAACTCAACTCAGTACTAGTACAATCCACTGATAAGATTCGACTACTGCTGTGAGCGCTGATCCTAAACCAAGCAGTACCAAAAGGTGATCCTTGACAAGCAATGGATTCTCTATCAAAATATCCAGGAGTATCAGAAACATTGCAGCCTGTAATGCAGCTTGTCGATCCATCCAGAACTGATTCGATCACATCTATTGCAGTTATGCAGAGCGAATTATTCGAGTCACAGGATTGAGCTTGTTGTGAGAAAAACAGGAGCAGAGAAAAGAGGGCAGTCGTGCCAGATGTTTTAAATTTTGATGTGCTGAATCTGTTCATGAGTTATCAGTTTATAAATGGGAAAAAGGCATACTCCAACGGAGCATACCTTCAGGTTTTGGGATGACCTCTATGGCCACTTTATCTATATTAAGCTCAATCATAAATGATCTTTTGCATATGTAATACACATATACACCTAGCTAATTTTTTTTCTGTACAATTGGATGTGATAATGTCTTAGGATAAGACAGTGCAAACATATTATAAATTATTGTAATATGTAATACATTGGCAATTAATCTTTAAAATGATTTCTTCTCTATTTTGTGGCATGAAAAAGGCCCATCGAATGAATCGACGGGCCACATATTTAGTGCTAACGAAAACTCTAGATTATATCTGCAATAAGGTTACTTAGCCCTTTTCAGATTTGTTGCTGTATTTTCTCGAAGCGAATGCCTCGAATTCTCCGACAAGAAACAGAACTATATAGCCTGTATCGCAGGCTATATAGTTTGCTTTACTTGTATTAATCAACCAAGATCATTTTGTATTCAGCAACGCCTTGGTCAGTAGTCAGTTTGACATAGATCACACCAGTCGCTTCTATGTCTCTTCTATCCAAGACCATCACTTTTCCACCTCTCTCGTATTGCTCCTGCTTTCTGTGTATCAACTTTCCATTCACATCATAAAATTCCCATATGCCCTTTCCAGCTTGTGGTATGTGGAATTCTATTTCTGTGCTTGTTATCCATGGATTCGGTGTGACCGCTATTATGCTAGTCTCCTCATCTATTCTTGTATCCAACCTTAACGCAGTCTTCTCGCCTGCCCCCACATAGGCTTCTGTACGTGTTACCGCTGAACTCAGCTCAAACTTGCCACTCAAGTCAACCGTCTCTTTAGCTCTGATAACTATCTCAAATAGTACATCCTCACTTGACTTGGTTTCTGCTTTGGTCACATGATGATTCATTGTCAACCAACCTTCTTCCATACCATTGAGATTATGACTATTCTCTTCAGCAGCTCCGACTACTTCTAAGATTTCCATCTTGTCTGCATCAAACTCCATTGTCAATTGCCATCCCAGTACCTCTTTATAATCTCTACCTCTGAAGGCTACACTCTTGATCTCGCCTGCTCTCATAATTCCTCCATCGTATTCTAAGGTCACTGGCTTCTGTTCACTTCTTGTCGATAAGCCACCGCCACTTAGGCTCTCACTCACATCACCATTCACATCTCCCACCTTCACACCGATGAAGTCGATATCCATGTCACTGCTCAAGCT